>Ga0272441_10000074_pt1 | contig 211145 bp, 154 predicted proteins | sample SSMProp6N_FD_193582 | JGI IMG/M metagenome (GOLD analysis project Ga0272441, IMG submission 193582) | Marine sediment archaeal communities from Little Sippewissett salt marsh, Falmouth, MA, United States - SSM-Prop-6N | ecosystem: Environmental > Aquatic > Marine > Wetlands > Sediment ...
GGCCAGCCTTTGCCGGGCAGGATTCCTCCTGCCGGGTTCCACTGAAAAACTTCCTCTCCCTAACTTCCACCTCCTTTCGGGGAGATTCCTCCTCTCCCAGGCTTTCCTGGCGCACCCATATTCCCCAGGAGAGTGGCGGTCAAGGGGTGGCTGAACTCGAGTCGCTATCCCCGCCCTTCAATTCGCGAATCGCGCTCTGCCGCCACACCGAGCCGCTGCGCTCCGAGGCGCATTCCGGAAAGAGTTCCTGAGCCAGAGACACCAGGGAGTCGCCGATCCAGCAGTAGTTGGTGGTGGTCTCGTCTTCGCACGTGATCGTCCAGCTCGGGTTGTGAAGATCCAGAAGGCATTCAACCACGCGCTCGCCGGCGAGGAGCTGTACTACGAAGCCAGGAACAGGAGGCTCGCGTCTGTACACCGGACGGCCCTGGTAGTGAGATGCCTGGTCGAGCAGGAGCCGGGAAAGCTCCGCGACCTGCGCGGAGGACAGCGGGCGCTTGTCGGTCAGGACGCTGCAATCACAGATAGTTCGCCCCGACTGTGCTGCGTCGACTATCGCCGCCCACCCAGCAGTCGCCTCGCAGATGCATGCGCGAGTCTTGGCGCCCAGCAGCTCCTCGATTGTCCTGTGCCCGGTACGAGAGTCGTCGCTCATAGCCCTACACCATATTCCCCCCAAGATTACCAGTCAACCCCTCGTGACCTTCGTAGCCTCTGGCGAAGAAGGTTGCCCCCGGCAACGGCGGGGAGGTCTTCCGCAAGATGAACATGGGCCAGCCTGTGAAAATGGGCCAGCTGCGAAGACCGTATCCACAGCGAGCCCCCAGTCCCTCCCAACAGACATCTTGCTATGGGCAATGGCGGGGCGGTCTTCCGCAAGAGGGCCGGCTGTGAACACGTTTCCACAGCGAGCCCCCAGTCCCTCCTGACAGATATCTTGCTATGAATAATCCGCGGTCCGACCAAGAACCCCATCTTGGAGCCTCCTTGCATACAGGTCGACGGGACAAGGGTTTGCCCGAGGACCGGCGGCGCTCCCGGATCGCCGAGAGAGGTTCGATATGCTACGGAGTGATGCCGGATTCAGTGATTGGCACGTTGAAGCCCACCGGGCGGCAGGCTTGCTTCCGCAAGGCGAACGGCTACCTATCAGCCTTGGGCCTTGGGCCTTGGCCATTGGTTGTAGCCGATGCTGGGGTCGTTGGAACGCAGCTTCAGGATGAACTCGACTTCCTTCTTGTTAGCCTCGGCATCGGAGGCGGAGTCGGATTCCCAGAGGATTTCCCTGCGGACAGAGAAGTCCCGTCTCTGCTCTCGGGTGAAATCCTTGGCAATCAGGTCACTGCTGGCACTGCCGAAATAGTTGATGCTGTCAGTCAGGTCCTTGCCGACGTAGATCTTGCCGTTTGGGTACGTGATCCTGTAGATAACCTTCATGCTCTCAGGCTATTCCCCGCGAGTCTTCAGGTCAAGGGGTTGCCATCGACAATGGCTGGGGGATATACTGGGATCGGAGGAAACATGCCAGAAAACAGAAAGCCCGCCACGTCGAGCCTACCGCCGCTGGAGCGCCAGCTTGCCGAGAAACTGCTGACCGCCTTCTGTGAAGCCCGCATTCCGGCGGAGTACCGCGACGAGGTCAGGCTGGAACACAAGATCCGGGGCAGGAGCATCACCCTCTTCGAGTGTCGGCCCCACTGGCGCGACGCCTCGCAGCCGTGGTCGCATATGCCCGTCGCCCAGATGCGCTTCGACCCGGACGGCCACTGCTGGAAGCTCTTCTGCTCCGACCGCAACGGCAAGTGGTGGTCCTACGAACCTTTTCCGGCGGCCAAGAAACTGGAAGAACTGATCGAAGAGATCGACGTGGACCCGAACGCGGCTTTCTGGGGGTAGCTTTAGTGACCACCTTCCCCCCACAACCCATCCCGGCCAAACAGAAGAGCCTGAAGGGATTCTATGTGGCGATGGGGGTGCTACTGGCTCTTACTGTGGGCGGGTGGTTTGCGTGGACACCGCTGAAGATCATGTATTACGAAAAGAAGGTGGAGATCGCCAGTTCCTTGGTGCTTGTTCCGTTAAAGAGCGGGTGGTCGGAGCGACACGTTAAGGCTCATGAACTGGCCATGTTGGGACCAGCCAGCTACAAGTCTTTTGCCCGCCTTCTCGGCAAGGGCAGCTCCGTCGACAGGATCGAAGTAATGATGGGTCTGAGCAGTCCGGGCAACACACTCTGGGCTCTGCCCCTGTACGCCGATGTGGCAATGTCAAAGCACAGCGATTCACGGATACCAGCCATAGCTGCCGAACTCGCTGCTACAATGGTCGAGGTTGATCTTGGTCGTCCGGTGGTCCAATGGCCGGAGCGCAAGAAGTTCAAGAATGATGAAGAGCATCGCTTGGCAATTAGCAACTGCTTCTTGGACTGGTGGGAGCGCGAAGGTAAAGCCATGTATGGAATTGGAGAATGACCACGCTTGTTCTGCCGAATAGTCAGGTCCGCAAAATCTGCTAACCCGCCGCCAACTTCCCAACCTGCCCCATAGTCCACCGCAGATCCAGGTCCGGGGTTGCCTCACTTAATAGCTGGATGTTATACTGAAGCAGGGAATACAACGGAGCCTGCACATGACAACAACCAGAAAGCACGTATTGCTCGCCTGCAGCTATGCCCTGGCCGTGGGCGGCTACTTAGGACTGGTGGTGGGCCTTCGGATCGCTCCCGACTGCTTCGGGCATGCCGGTGGGTGGGTTTATCCGGCTCTAATCCTGGTTCTGGCCGTCGTTCTTCACTCGCACCGGGGCCTGTCAGGTTTTGTGGCGTGGTCTGCCTATCTGTTGTGTTGCCTGTCGTACGTCCTGGTGGCGATTGGCCACAATCTGCAGTCCATCTTCAAGGTGCCTGAGGATGATACCTTTGCGTACACGGTGATCATAGTCGCATTTTTCGTTCTCTCTGGCTTGCTTGCTCAGGGTCTCGGGCTGATTGTGAAGAAGTTTGTACTTCCACCAGAGGAAAGGACCGCCAGGTGGAGTGTATGGCTCATGCCCTGGGTTCCGCTTGCCGTGCTCCTGGCAACCACTCTCCATGTCATGGGATACTACGCCACGAACGGGGATATCCGTAACCAGAGGTCTCAGTACGTCCGCGAAACGGAACAGCTTCGCGAGAAGCTATTGTCGTGCGTAATTGCAGGGCAAAGCGTGAATGTCAACCAGAACAATATCGTGCTGACGCTCGGCTTACTCAAAGCAAACTTTGCCCGGGGCGAGAATCCCGAAGCCGTTGTTGTTTTCCAAAACAAGGGGAGTGCTCCTGCCACAGTAGATCTTCCCCGCAGCCTGGCGCAGTTGCTCGCCGTGAACGAGAAGGGGGGTGGCAACGTGCCTTTCAACAAACCTCCGAAGTGGGCTGTAGAGGATTTTGGCCAAGCCCCTGTTCGCCTTGCACCCGGCGAGCGGCACGGAACGCTGATATCGCTCACTCCTTGGTTCAGTCTGAAGGGCGGCACGACGTATCAAGTACACCTGATATGGAAAGGCAAGAAGAGCAGCCCGCTTGAGTTCACCACTCAGTAGTCGCCAAAGTCATAGGGCTAAGGTGACCTCCCCAGCTTGACCCGACCGGGCAGTCCAACTCGCAAGATCCATCAACCCGCCACCACCTTCCCAACCTTCCCCATAGTCCACCGCAGATCCAGATCCGGATTCAGCAGCAAGTTCCGATATGTATCAACGAAGGGGTACCAGCCCTCGCCGAGGGCGAGGGCTGGTAGAGGAGGAGAAAGGAGAAAGCAGAGAGGAGAGCAGTCGCGGCAGAGCCGCGATTGTGAACATCGGAATCAAACATTATTGACCCTTTCTCCTCCGGTCTCCTCTCATCTTTCTCCTCTCTCACCAAGCTCAGAACCACACGCTTACACGCCGTTTTCGCCCCAAAAAGTCGGCTGCAAGGGGATGTTGCACCAGGTGCAGCTGCTGGCATCTGCAACGCTGAACTTATATGTTTGATAATCCGCGGTCCGACCAGGAACCACAGCCAGCTGCAGCTGCTGGCATCTGCAACGCTGAACTTATATGCTTGATAATCCGCGGTCCGACCAGGAACCATAATCCAGGAGCTCAACAAAGCGACAATCCGGGGACCTCTGCTGCGGGAAGCGCCTCGATATTGGTGTCCAGCCGGTGCCTTTCGCGTCCCGGGTAAACCACATAGACATGCTGAAGTCCCAGGTCACTGCAGGCCGAGCGCATTGACCTGATGACCCGGGGAACGTCACCGTACTTGACTTCGAAACCGTAGCGTCTGCCGTTGCGGATCAGCATCAGATCCAGCTCCGCACCGGAATGCGTCGCCCAGAAGTAAGCGTCGCGGGGACCAAACTCGGCGAGAAGTTGCTCAATAACAAATCCCTCCCACGAAGCACCCAGCCGGGGACTGCCCCGCAGTGCTTCCCGGTCTTCAAGGGTAAGCAGAACGTGAAGCAGCCCGCTGTCGCGCACGTACACCTTGGGAGACTTCACCTGGCGCTTGCGTATGTTCTCATGCCAGGGCTGCAGCTGCCGAAGCACATAAGCCCCGCTGAGAATATCCAGATACCGTCGGGCTGTCGGCTGCGAGGCACCCAGGCTCCTGGCAATCTCAGCCGCGTTGAGTACCTGGCCGTGATAGTGGGCAATCATGGTCCAGAACCTGCGAAGTGTTTCCGCCGGAATGAAGATTCCCAGTTGCGGCAGATCGCGCTCCAGGAAGGTGCGGATGAACTCGCTTCGCCAGAGATAACTCTTTGCCTCAGTATCGGCCAGGAAGGAACGCGGAAACCCGCCCCGCACCCAGAGCCGTTCCAGCAAGCCGTCCCCAATTTCGGAGAGGTTGAAACCCGAAAGGTCGACGTAGGCTATTCGCCCGGCAAGGCTTTCCGATGCGCCCCTGATCAGCTGGGGCGAAGCGCTGCCCAGCAGCAGAAACCTGGCGGGTCGTTCGGAGCGGTCGCTGAGAACTCTCAGGGACTCGAACACTGCCGGTTTGCGCTGAACCTCATCAATAACCACCAGACCACGGCGATCCTCCAATTCGATCATCGGAGACTCGAAGCGCGCCGAGGTTGCAGGATCCTCCAGATCGAGAAACGCGGCGCCCTGCCTGTCACCGACCATATGGGCCAGCGTTGTCTTGCCGCACTGACGCGGGCCCAATATGGCCACTACCGGGAAAAGGTCCAGACGATCGAAGACTTCCTGTTTGTATCGCTTTCTTTTTAGCATACATACACCATATACTTGAAATATCAAATGTCAACGTTGCGTTTTCAATGATACGGCGCATTGATCCTATCATGCATGATTACGAGGCTTGCGCTAACGTATCGGGATGGGGCAGAGCAGCAGATGGCTACTGGTTTTCAGGTTTTGGGGTTTCTGGGGAGGTTCCGGGGACGGTCCCCAATGGCGTGCGTCGGTGTATTCACACTAGCGGTTATCCCCGTCAGTGCCTGCCACCTGACGCACCGGTGCCACGACCGGAAGTTCCTGTTCCGATTCAAGACGCATCGCAAGGCCTATCGCGAGCGGCTGCGCAGGGAGCTCCTCAACTCGGGCGTTTCGCTGTTGTCCTACTGCGTGACGGGCAACCACGTGCACCTGCTGGTCAGTGCGGAAGACCCCGCCGATATTGCCCGGCTGATGCAGAGGCTGCAGGGCGACTTCGCGAAGTGGTACAACCGCTCCAAGAAGCGCAGCGGGGCCTTCTGGAACGGGCGGTATCACTGCACCATGGTCGAGAGCGGAACGCACCTCTGGAACTGCATGCGCTACATCAACCTCAACATGGTCAGGGCAGGCGTGGTGGAGCACCCGCGCGACTGGCTCTGGTGCGGCTACGACGAGATCTCCGGGGCGCGCAGCAAGTGCCTGGTTCTGGACAGGGAGAGACTGCTCGCGGCCACTGGTGCGGCCAGTGCCCGGGACCTCGGCCTCGACCACGACGCCATGATCGAGGAGGCCCTGGGGGCGCGGCGGCTCGAGCGCGAGCCGCAGTGGACGGACGCGATTGCCGTGGGCAGCCAGCAATTCGTCGATGGCGTGGTCCAAGCCCACGCCAATAAGTGGCGCGCCAGGCTCCAGATCCGCGCGGCAGACGACGGGGCATGGCTGGTGAGCGAAGACGGGGCTACCTACGGAGCGGTGTCCGCCGCTGCCGAGCCGGTCCAGACCGGCTCGGAGCCGTAAGCATTGTCCGCGCAGATTTCGCCCCCCAAAAACTGCGCGCACGGGGTCAAGACGGGCTTATGGATAGGGTTAAGCCCCTGAAAGGCAGAGAGATCCTGTGGTCCGACGAAGAACCACGGCCGGCGATGCCCAGGAGGGCGAGGCCCTGCCGGATCGTCCACCTTCGCGTGCTCCTCTCCTCAATCGTGCCGTCGGATCTGAGCAGAAGAAGGAGGCGTTGCAGGAAATCCCACTGCTCCTTCTCGGCCACCACCTTGTGGTCCAGGAAGTCATCGTAGAAGAACCACAGTTGCAGGATGACGTGCCCCAGTGTGGGGTCCTCTGTTTCGTCGTCTACCTTCTGGAGGCCTTCGTCCAAGTCGGAAGCGCCGATCTCCTCCCGGAGATACCGGTCGAGCAGGTCGGCGGCCTTGTCTCGCGCCGCGCGGTCGACGATGGACTGGGTCGCCATATCAGTGCTCAACGATCTCCGGGACCGATCAGCGGGCCGGGTCCCCCCTCGGCCAGCAACTCCTCGTTATCGATCCAGAGCGCGAAGTAGGGCAGCTTCGCTCCACGCTTCCTGATCATCACCAGGAATGGCAGACGGAAGACCAGATCCCGCGTCTCGACTATACCTGTGACAATGACTACGTCCGAGACCAAGCTTGCCCCGCGTTCGTCCAGCCTGAAGCGCACCGCCTGGCGCGCCAGAGCGATCTGCTTGCCTTTGGCCTTGGGACCCGCCGCAGTGATCCGCTTACCGCACAGCTCGGAGAAGTCGTGCACAATGTCGAAGTCGATCACCGGGACCTGCAAATCTGCCAGATCGTCCATGCCGGCCTCGGGTTTGGAGGCAGCCATGCGCGCACTCACCGCCTCGACCAGCCCCTTGAGCGTCGGCGCGGGCGGCACCTTGGCGAGCACCAGCTGGTCGGCCTTCGAGCGGGTGTCTATTTCGAGAATGAAGTTGTCTTTGCTCTTGTAGTCGAACAGGTGCATTTGCGAGGCGGCGTTCTTCTCGTTCTCCTCGTGGTCGGTGTACTGATGGATGCCCCAGAAGCCCCCCCAGCGGTCAAATGCGTGCTCGAACGGTAGCCCCTTCGCGAGGAGAGCATAGGCCGCGAGCTGGTCGCCGGGAAGAGTCTCGACATGTCCGAGCAATCTCGGCGCAGCAGTGATCGACGGTTTCCCGGCAATCTCGCTCCTGATCCTCTTCGCCAGGGACGGACCGCCGAATCCAGCAGCGGCGACCAGCGACCCCTCGTCGAGGTCGGCGCGCGTGATCTCGCGACGGTTGAGCGCAGCAACGACCGGAGAATCGCCCTCCAGTGTGACCGGACTCCCGGCGAACTTGCAGAGCTCGTTCCAGGCCAGCTGCGTCGTTGCGCAGTAGAGCAGGTTCCGGCCCTTCTTGATGGGCGCGTCGAGATGAGCCGTAACGTCCGTCCGCTTGAGCTCGCCCGGGCCGAACGTCGCCGCGGCGGCGCCCAGCGTGGTGTCCGGCTGCTTGGGGGCGAAAGGGTCCGGGACGACGACCAGCAACTTCGACGCCGCGTAGACGGCTATCCCCACAGGAATTGCCATGACGACGAGGACAACGACCAGTCGCTTCAGCCACTTGCGCTTGGGCATACAGGTCTCCCTGAGGCAGAGGTCATACGGGGATAACGCAGACGGGGCTACGATGGTTCGATCTGCATGCTCTGTACTTCGTCCCTACCTGTCCTTGAACGGATTGGGCTGCGGCGGAGGTGGCTTGAAGTCGCCCTCAAGTTCAAGAAGCACCTCATTCGAAGTCACCCGGCCAGTCCACACAGTCCCCTCGACGGGTATGTGCTTCTTCGTCTTGTGATCGTAGTAGGCAGTGCCCCGATTCTTGTAGATGACTCGCAGGCGATACGGTCCTGGTTTGAACATGAAGTTGCGGGAGCCCAACTGCGAGATCCTGGGGGGATTGCCGGTTATCTTGAGCTTGTAGGTCTTCTCCTCCCCAGGGGCTAACTCGGGATAGCACGAGGGGTGTCGCGAAGACGAACTGAAGAAGCCGTCCTGATCGTATCGAGTCGAGGCGTGGTCAGGACCGGCCACGTCCCACGACATATTGAGCCTCTCGTTAGACCGTAGACCGGACGCATAGAAGGAGAGGGGCTCCTTCGAGACGTTCTTGACGGTCAGCTGCAGTTCGATCTCCTCGCCGGCCTTGAACCTCCTGCTGGCCGCGCTCAGGCGGAGCTGCAAGCCGTTTACGGCCTTTGCCACGGTGTCCTCGATTGAAGCGAGCTTGCCGGTCACCTCCAGTGTCACCTCGTTGGACTTCACCCGACCTGTCCAGACCTTGCCAGGAACATGACGACCGCCGAACTCTTCGGGATCGCGCTTGTAGACAGCATCCTTGTTGAAGTAGCTGGCCGCAATTCGATAGGTGCCGGGCTTGAGCAGCCTGATCTTCTTGGTGAGCTTGTTCTGGAAGGTCGGCGGATTGCCCGCCAGCTTGATCCGGTAGCTCTTCTTCTGACCAGGGGGCAGTTCGGGATACTCTTCCAGCGGAGGCCAGGTGAAGTTGATGATCTTCGCGTCGCTGGCGTTCTCGACCGAGTACTCGTCCGGGCCTGCGATGCGCCACTGCAGTAGCCAGTGCCGGAAGTAGTCGCGATAGCGGAACTTCTCGGCCGAAACGTTCTCCACCATGACCGTGAGGGTGGCCTCCTCGCCAGCCTTGATCGTGGCCTTGTCGACCGCCAGGGAGAAGCGCAGGCCGTCGCGCACGCCGCCCAGAGCGGGCCCCGGCATCGATTTCTTCTTGCGCCACTCCCGCGCGGCTTTGCGCTGCTTCGCCAGGCGCAGCTGGAACTCGTGTTCCCTCTCGGCGGGCCACCATTCGGTCTTGCCGTCCAGGAGGCAGACGTTTCTTCCGTGCATGCCGTGGTTCTGCAGAGAGATGTCGTAAAGCATGATGTAGCTGCCGGGCATGCCGGTGCGCAGACCCGGTTCAATCACGTAATGCGGTCCTGGTAGCTTGCGGGCCTCGGCGTCGGGGCAGAACGTCACCTTCGTCGCCAGCCACACCAGGTACTCGTCGCCGATGTCCTCAATCGCATCGGGATAGACCCCCTTGTGGGCTTCCGCGTAGAGGTCGCACGAGTGGGCGATGTCGCGAAGCTGCATCGAAGCGCAGGTCTTGCGCCGCACGTTGAATAGAAAGTGTCGCCACCAGCCGATACCCCCGAGCACCAGGGCTCCCAGCACGAGAATGGCAATTGCGCACCCCGCGCGCGCCTTCTTCGTTGGTTTCGGTGCTATAGTGACCTCATCTAACATGGGCTATCTCCTGGTGCAACAGATGGTACCTGCCCAGTATGGAAGAGGTCAAGAGGGACTTGGCGCTAGTCTTCTTCCAGCTCGATGCCAAGGCGCTCGGCAATCCGTGCTTTAAGTTCCGGGATGGATCTTCCCATGTTGAAGTCCAGACCCTTCTTCCAGTCGACCCTTGCGTCGGAGTCATGGAAGCGCGTGGCGGGGTCCTTGAGCCTGGAGATGACGATTTTCGTGTAATCGAGCACGAATTCGGCAGGGGTGTATCTGCTCTTCCTGCGGGTAGTGCCCCGGCGCTTCAGGGCAGCCTCGGCCTTCGACCGAAGGTCCTCGAGGTGCTGTAGGAACGCCGGAGCCTCTTCCCTGGTCAGGCATTCAGGAAGGCGATCGGAAAGGTGCTCGCAGAGATCTTTCCTCAGCCCCACATCCGCCCGGATCTTGATTATCTCCGATACGATGCCCACCTCGCCACGCTTCAGGCGATAGTCAGCGAGTTCCGTCGTCACCTTGAAGCCATCGCTGGCGGGCTTCTCGTCCCAAGCCGTGCCCAGCCCCAGCAGGTACCCGGACCAGTTGTGGCCGCCAGGCGCGCGGCACGTCCACCTCACGCCGGCCATAGTGCCCTGGGCTACCAGCAGCGTCCCATCGCGATTCAGAACCATGCCGGGACGCAGCTTGTAGCAGTGGTGCCACTTGGCTTCCGGGCCTTCCCCGCGTAGATCAAAGAGCGTAACCGCTATCGCCACTGGGATCTGTTCGTGTGTATGGTCCGCCAGCAGCAATGCGAACTCCCGGCCCGGGGCGTATTCGAAGCGCCACTCCCGATCCGGCCATATCGGCCCGCGCCGCCGCGCCCCGATTTCGATCATCTGTCGCTCGACGGCTGAGAAGCGTCTCGGCGACCTCTCGCGGCGCGCTCTGAACCAGGGTTCGCTGTATGCAGCCCGGTCACCCATCCGCTTCTTGAGTCGAGGCAGCAGGATGTCCCCAGTGTGGTCGCGCTTCGCCTTGGGATTGGCCAAGATCTTCCGCGCCTCGGAGACGTAGTCGATCACGTACCGCGCGATCTCGTTCTTCCGCTGCTTCTTCAGAATCGGCGCGGCCCTCTCCTCGAGCTCGTCGAGGTGCTGCAGGAAGGCCTGCAGGCCGCGTTGGTCCAGCCGTCCCGGCGCATAGACCGGCGCAAGGTCGTAGTTGTCGTCGAACTCCGACTTCTCGAGGATGCGTTCTACGGCTACTTCCACTCCCGCCTGCGAGAGGGAGAATCGATATTCGGCGATCAGCGCCGGAACGCGGAAACCTCCTCCCCTGACGACCTTGGGCAGATCCATCACACCCACTAACGTGCCCGAGTACTCCTTGCCATCGGGTTCTACCCAGTGCCAGTCGGAACCCCAGGTCTTCGGAGACAGCCCGAGAAGTGTGCCGTCGTCAGCGTGTTCGTAGTAGCAGATTCCCGGCCAGGCACGGTGGTGGAGAAGCTCCGGCTTTCCCTTCTCGACGCGGTAGGCAGTTACGCCCGTCGCCACCATGACCGGCGAGATCCCCACGTTCAAGCTGTAGAGCGCGTATACGTAAGCCAGACCCCGTTTCGGCGAGTACGTGACGTCCCACTCCTGGATCGGCCAGTTCATCCGATGGTGCCGGTGCCAGTGCTGGACGACGGCGTCCTTGATGGCGCTGGAGCTCACGACAGCCCCTTCATCCAAACCTTGCGGCAAAGGCACCGTACGTCCGCTTGTCCTCGCTCCGGTCGAGAACGGAGAACAGTACCCTCCGGAACGTGCCGTGCAGCGGGCCGCCCGGGCCAAGGTGCGCGTGGAACGCCTCGGCAACCGCCACCGGGTCGTTCTTGAACACGCCGCAACCCCAGGCGCCCAGGACCAGGGCATCGCACTCACGATGCGCTGCCAGACAGAGCAGTCTCAGGCTGCGTCCCAGGAGGGTAGGCTCTATCTGGTCGGTGAGCTTCGGCTTGTTCTTCTCCACGGCGCCTGCGTTGGGCGCGGGGCTAGTAATGAAGTCGACCGCGTATGGCTCGGCCAGGAGTTGCCCCTCGTCGTTGCGGAACACTGGGCACCCGGGAGAGTAGATCATCCGGTCCGAGTACAGGGGAGAACGCTGCTGGCGGTGAAACTCGTAGTACTCCGGACAGGCGCACAGACTCTTGTAGAGACCAGAGCTTCGCGCCAGGCTCTCCTCCTGAGCCCGACTCCCGCCAAGGAATCCACCCCCGGGGTTCTTGGCTGAAGCGAAGTTCAACACGCCCACTCGCGAGAAGATGGCACTCGTGGCTAGGCGGGCCGCCCCCTCCAATGAAGTCTCGTTGGCAACTTCGAAGCCCGTCTCGACATCACCCCGGGGGGCGCCCAGGGCCTCGGCTTCGATCTTCTCCAGTGCCTCCGGATCATAGAAGCGGGTACCTTCCAGACACCCCGACATCTGGGCGGAAATGCTGACTCTGCCGCCGCCCGGGACTTCGTAGAAGCCCTCATCACAGATTCGGACGGTCTCGGCGGCCAGCTTGGCTCTGGATGCTCGGTTCACAGGCCAGCCCTCATTTCCAAAATTGCCACCACTTCTTCTCGGTTGGCTCCACGATCTTGGCCTTGGACATCACTTCACGGACTTCCTCTTGGGCTAATATCGGTATCTTGATTCCGTTGGCCTCCGCCAGTGACTTTGCTCGGGCAGCAATTGACGCATTGCCGGACTGCCTGCTAGCGATGATCAGCGCGTTGTAGGCGTTCAGGAGGTGAGGGTCCTTGCCAACGGCCTCCTCTGCGTGCGCCGCAGCTTCGGCCCAGTCGCCGAGCATCAGGTCCAATCCGGCAATCTTGTCCAGTGTTTGGGCCGAGGGATCCGGCTGGCCCTTCAGTCCGGTCCGGTAGTCCGTGAGAAGCTCACGCGCTTCCACCTCCTGACCCAGACCGTGGCGGGCCATCCCTTCGGTCCCTTTCCAGGCCTCAGGCAGTCCGGTCGCATCTTCGGCGGAGGCAATCTGGCACTGTTCCAGGGCCGCTCCGTGCTTCTCAACGTTGAGCAGGAACTCTGCCAGCAGGAATCGCGTGGCGCTGTCTCCCGGTGACACCCGATAGGGCTTCTCCAGATGCATGACGTCTACTGCCGGCTGGGTCAGCCCCAAATGGTCCCAGTTTGCCTCTCGTGCTCTTGAGCTCAGCGCAGCCCAGGGATCACTTGCCCTACGTGGACACCTGCGGAAGTCAAGGATCTCCAGTATGTCGCTCTTCTCGGTGTCCCAGAGGCGGGCGAAGTACGGGTACGCCGACAAGGCGAACCAGTCAACCTTCCTCCACTCCCTGGACCATTTCAGGACGTGCTCGATGACCATCATGCCGCCACCGGACGGCGGATCGTCGAATTGGCTGGCGTATCCGAACTCTTCCAGGTGCAGAGGTTGAAGGTGGTCAAGAATGCGACGCACGCCCTCATCATCCGGGCTGACCAGCGTGGAGTCGAACTCATTGCCGTAGAGCCGTCCCTCCTCATGCTGTCCGTAGTAGGCTGGAGAGAAATCCGGCATGCTGAAGTACTGCGCTTGGATCCCCGACAGATAGCACCGGCGTCCGTCTCGATCCGGACCTATGCAGACCCTCAGCATCCCGGGTGCGTAGTTCGTTCGCCAGAACACAGCCTGTGAGATGTCGAGAGGAAGTTCTGTCAGAATCAGCCGGCCAAACGGATCCTCCGCGTCCCCAACCACCCACACAACCAACCTGCCCCGGGACCCCTGGGATCGGCGCGCGTCGAAAGACGCGAAGACAGCTCGGAGCACACTGGGACGCGATTCGATGTAGTACTGCTTCAGTGCATCGGGATCGTCGAGTGTCCCATCGCGATCGATAGTAAGCAGGTCGATCGTGTCGACTGCGCCTGGTTGCAGCCAGCCGCGAACGCGGGCGTCAGCAGTCGCATCGATGATCAGCCACTGCGTTGGTACCCGCATGCACTCCGTCTGCAGGAGACTCGAGCAGTCACTACCATTGGGCATTGGCGCCAATCCCCCGATCCCGATCCACGGCGCCGCGTTTGGGACATCCAATCTGCATATCCGGCGCCTCCCGGGGCCATTATGACGGCGGGGCCCGGCGCGGGCAAGGGCGACAGCAAACCTTGACAACTGGCCCCGACGGGCCTAACATGCTGCCGAGGTAAGCAATCATGGAAGCAGTGATCTTCATCGGGATTCAGGCGTCGGGGAAGTCCACCTTCTTCCGGGAGCGGTTCTTTGACACCCACGTCCGGGTCAACCTGGACATGCTCAGGACCCGCAACCGCGAGAAGCTCCTCTTCGAAGCCTGTCTGGCCGCCAAGCAGCCCTTCGTGGTGGACAACACCAATCCCACGGCCTCCGACCGAGCCAGGTACATCCCTGCCGCGAAAGAGGCTGGCTTCCGCGTGGTGGGCTACTACTTCCGGTCCAGCATCGCGGAGTGCAAGGAGCGCAACGCAGCCAGGGAAAAGCCGATTCCGCTACCGGGCCTGCTTGGGGCGCACGGGAAGCTGGAGAAACCGAGGCTCGCCGAGGGCTTCGATCGACTACATTACGTAAGGATCAGCGAGGAAGGACAATTCGACGTCGAGGAGTGGCCCGATGAGGTTTGACGACCTGGACGCCAGGATGAGGGTCTTCGAGACTGCGCACGACCACTGCGTGCTGCCCGGGGTCCACATCGTTGCCCGCCTGGATGGTCGCGGTTTCACGCGCCTGACCAAGGAGACCCACGATTTCGAGGCGCCCTACGACGAGCGCTTCCGGGACATGATGGTCGGGACGGCAGAGCACCTCATGGACTGCGGCGGCAAGGTGCTCTACGCCTACACCCAGAGCGACGAGATCTCGCTGCTCTTCGCCCGCGACGACGGCGTCTTCGGCCGGAAGCTCCGCAAGCTTAACTCGGTTTTCGCCGGCGAGGCCAGCGCGAAGTTCTCGCTGCTCCTGGGCGACACGGCGGTCTTTGACTGCCGCATCTCTCAGCTGCCGACCGCCAACGATGTGGCCGACTACTTCCTCTGGCGCAACGAGGACGCGCACAGGAACGCGCTTAACGCGCACTGCTACTGGGTGCTGCGCCGTGAGGGCCAGACGGCCAAGCAGGCCACCAAACACCTCGAGGGTGTCTCGGTGGCCGACAAGAACGAACTGCTTTTCAAGCAAGGCATCAACTTCAACGACCTGCCCAACTGGCAGAAGCGCGGAGTTGGGCTTCTCTGGGAAGAGTACGAGAAAGAGGGCGAGAATCCCCTCACCGGCGAGAAGGTAATGGCGGTTCGTCGCCGTGTGAAGCGGGAGTTAGAGTTGCCCATGCGCGATGAGTACCGGGAGTTCGTCATGAGCGTGGTCAGTTCGGGCGTTGGTGGCTAGCGCCATGGGTAGTGCCGCGCAGGGGGCAACGAGCGAAGAGCCTATGAAGTTGGTCGCGCTGCACAGGTACTGGATAAACGCCAATCTGCTCAAGATCTACTTCGAACGATCCCTGGCCGACTGTGGGAACGAAGGCCTGTCGAAGGTAACGGAATCGCCCACAGCTCGAGCCTTTCCTCTCACCGACCTCTGGATTCTGATGGGCTATTGGTATGCTTCACTCTACATCGTGGTCGAGGGGTATTGGGTCCTGAGCCTGTCGGACCCGGCGATAGACGCACTGCTCGAAGAGAACCACATCGAACGGCTAAGGCGTTTCAGAAACGGCATGTTCCATTACCAGAGGCAAGAGATCGTGTTTCTTGCCATCGCCGGTGCTGTGCTGCTTGTCATTCAGATAGGGATTATGGCTATCGTAACCTGTCATAAAGCATGTGAAGTGTCCCGCAACGGCCTTACCACTATCAGCAAGTGGCCTCTGCTGCCCCCATTGCGTAAGGGCTGCAAGTGGGAAGACATCAAGAAATTTCGAGCCATTGACGAAGACGATGAGCCACTCTACCCCGAGATCTATTTAGACCTGAAGTCCGGTAAGTGGATTGAATTCAATCAGTATCTACTTGGAACGGCCTGCGAGGAAGCGAGATAATGATTCCCGGGGATTTGCTGCAGGCCTTGAAGAACCCTTTTGGAAATACAGAAAGGCGGCATTCGCAGAAACTGCGAGGAACACGCGATGATCCTGCCCCTGAAACCGCAAAAGATCAAGGCTGAACGGGAAGGCTCCTTAAAGGGAGCTGTGTTGAGGACCCTGCCAGACGGCAGCGTCCTTCTGCGCTCATCCCGGCTCACCTTGGGGTCGGCGCTGTTGGCAACCGCCCTGATTCCGTTTCTTGTGGGGCTGGTCCTGATAGACCGATGGGTTAGAGGCGGGGCTTTCCCTATCGATACAACCCGTGGCTGGGTTGTACTATGTCTGGTTCTTCTCGGATTCACAGCCCTGGCATACTACTTCCTTTTCAGATGGCGCGAAGTGATTGTAGGCGAGAAGTCGCTGATCCTGCGAAGATGCTGGCGAGGAGGGTTGCGTACTACCCAGTCTGTCGACTGGGCTGGCATTTCCCGGCTCGGATTGGTCGACTGGGAAGATCTGGCCCTGAGCTTCAACGTCCAGCTGCAGAATGGCCAGCTCATGCATTACCGGTTTGATGCGCTGCCCGACGGTTTCGAAGAAGCCATGAACGAAGCGCTCGTTGCCGCACCCATCAGCGACAGGGTCAGGCAAATGCTGTCCGAGGCCATGGCCGAGCGGCAATCATATCGGGCGGATCGAAATTCCATTTCAGCCTCAGCTTTGCCTCCGGAGATCCTGGCTCGCGGTATCGTGGAGAACACGCCCTCACGTCTGCACCTTGTCATTTTCCCGGCAAGAAGTCAGGTGTACCTTGCGGCAATTGCGTTTCCTGCCACGATCGGGATGTTGATCATCCTGGCTGGGCTATTTCGAATCGTTTCTGCGGATATTCTCCCCTGGTTCGCAGGCGCCGGATTGGCGCTTTCCGTGGTAGCGATACTCTCGGTCCTCCATAAACGAGAAGAGATCCAAGCCACACCCGGCGAGCTGAAGGTCAGGAGAGGATTCCTGTTCAGCAAGAAACACGCGCTGAACGGCAAGCCTGTTCGCGTAGCGGTGGTCTCGGAAGGCTACGTCCTGGGACCAGCCAAGATCCACGTCTATTCAGAATCTGGCGACGAAGTCTCCTTTGGCAGGGCCCTATCCGGGGCCTACCTCAATTACGTCCAGGCAAGACTCGGTGACGTCTGGGGTTTCAACTGGCTACCCGAACATGATGACAGCAAGTTCGGAGATTACATTGTCGAACAGGATAATGTCGAAGCTGAAGCACGCGAAAGCAATGAAGAGGTCGACGATGAACCTGAGGAGGAACCTGTCGACTCCGCAGCGGAAGAGTTCGCCCTGCCTGTTAAGGCTGAGGCCGCATTCCCACCAGACTCCGACGGGTTGTTGGCCAATCTGCTGATGCTACTGGTAATAGGAATAGTCGCCTCGCTGCTCATCTGGGTCACCTGCGTCGGCTGGCAGCGCAACCAACACCTGCCAGGCAAAGCATTGGGGATCCTCATCGGGGGATGCCTGCTTGCGCCCGTAGCCATAGTCCTCGTGCTCATGAAGGGATACTACGCACACTATATCGCTTTCTCGCAGGAGGGCCTCCAGTTAAGGACACGCTGGATCCCGCTGGTCCACACATCAAGAGTCGTGCCCTGGGATAGCATCAAGAAGATAGCTTTCGTCCCGGGCCTTGGTCTTGAAGCCGTACTTGCTCTCGAATTGACCAGTGGCAGGAAGATCCGTTTCAAGGGCGAAGATTGCCTTGCCAGAGCCGCACACGAACTGCCAGCCGTTCTTGAGCACCTTGGCTTCTCGGAAACCAGAATTGCCCGTATGCTCGGCGAGGAAGAAGCAGAATCCACGGCCCTCAACAATTAACCCGCTGCCATCCTTGCCCCGGGCAAGGGGTGACGGGTATACTGGGAGCGGGAGAAACGGGATGCAATTCAGGCGACACGAGGGCGCTCAAGAGCGGGCGGAAGCGGTCGATACGACCATGTCTTGAAGGGAATCGAGAAGAAGGCCGCTCCCGAGGAAGAATAGCTGATTCATCACTTGAGGGCTGTCCAGCCGCCTCCACAAACCCTCATGACCTGCGCAGCCGAAGGCGACGTGTCCTGCGTGGCCCGCAGGGCGGAGAGGGAAGAAGGTTGCCCCGGGCAACGGCTGGGGGGTATACTCCCTCCGGGAGGAGATGACATGCACACTCGCCGAAACCACGTCGTTGTGTTGACCATGCTCGTTCTGCTTCCGTTCTTCCAGGGATGCGACTGCGACGGAGCCAAGCAGAAGGCCACTGAGAAGGTCGAAAGCGCCAAGGCCAAAGCGGTTGAACGCGTGCAGAATGTCGTGAAGCCGCTCGCGGAAGAGGACATCGAGCAGTACATCCAGGCATACAGAAACTTCAGCAGGATCTCTGCCCAACTTGAGGCCGAGCGCAAGAAGAGCGGCGCAGTGATGATCTTCACGTCCAAGGAGTGCAGGGCGCTGCTGGGCAAAGCGGTGCGGGGCGCGGGGTACGCAGACTTCAAGTCGTTCCTGCTTATGGATTACCGGATGCACTACACGCTGCGTGGCGTGGCCTATCTGCGCATCGCCAACATCGTGGGCGCGACTGCCGAAGGGATCACCGCCGACGTGGCCCGGGAAAAGCTCAAGGGCAAGAAGGACCTCGCCCAGGAGGAAAGGGACCGTGCCAGGGAGCTTCTCGACACGGTCACCGCGCTGGACCGCCACATCGCCGCGCTGGCCTCCTTCGTGAAACAGGCATCCGAGAAACTGCTGCGCCAGGCCGATCTCGAAATCGTCGACAAGCACTTCGACCGGATTCTCGGGGCCTTGACCGACCCCCAACTGCCCCCGGGACTGAGGCACTCGACCGACGTTGACTGGGATGACTGAAGCCCCTGGCACACCTGAACCCCGCCCCTTGCAGCGCCTGCGGGGATTGCTGACCGTCAGTGTTGACAGGGGCGGCTTCCTCTGCGCCGTGAAGCCGTGGCACGTGCTGCTCGGGAGTTACGTACTCTTCTCGGTGGTATGGGTTCTGAACGCACAGAAGCCCTGGGCGTTCGCGATGACAAGAACCGTCGAGCATTGGAGCAGTTGATCAGTTGATGCCTGAGGCCGGATGGACCAACATGTTTGGATTCCGGCTCAAGCACCTGCTGTTCAACTGCTCAACTGTTCAAATACTCCAGCGGGCCGGAGACCCGCTTGCCCCGGGCAATGGCTGGGGGGTATACTGAGGCCAGGAGGGCGGCCGAATGGAACTGACCCCGGAACGGGACGTTCCCGAGCGCACAACTGAAGGTATCCAGGAGCTGATTCAGGAACAACTGGCGCGGATCGGGCGGGACAAGGTGCGTGCGGACATCGAGGCGCTGCTGGTCACGCCGGAAATGCACATGCGTAACTGGGATTATGGAGAAAAGGGGCAGCAGCTCCCCTGCTGGACGGTAGCCCGGGACACGCAGCAGGGCATCGACTACCTCTACTCGGACTTCGGGTTCGGACCCGAACATCCCTGGGGACACGCTTCGCCCGAGGATCCCTGGTTCGGCATGGATTCGAAGTGGCACGGCTCGCTCGCGAATGCGCGTCGGGACTCACTGCGGGCAGGTACGCTGTTCTCGCCCTTCGCAGCGGTTACCGACAGGACGATCCGGCCCAGCGGAGCCGCCAACGCGGCGATCTTCATCCTGGGCATGACTTTCGTCGCGCCGGTTCCACTGATACCGCTCCTGCACTGCATTGGTGCCGCCATCGGCGAAGTGGAGCTGTCTCCGGAGTTCGGCCTGCCCGTCAGTGGCGCCATGATGGCAGGATGGTGGGCGGTAATGTCGGTGCTGCTCTTCATCACCAGAGCGATCGTGGACCGCGACCATCCGATCGGCTGGAAGGCCAAGTGGGCAGCCAAGACCATGGCGAAGATTGCCGTTGTCCTGTTCCTGGTGATCTGCGCGGCGTGGCTCTTCGCCTGGTATACGGGAGCACGGCGCAGGTGGAAGAGCGCAGCACTGCAAGAGATCCACCAACTGGCGAGCGACAAGCAGTGGGTGACCAAGGAACTCTCCATTCTGGCCGGAAAGGAGAAAGATGAAGGCAAGCGGGTCATCGCCGAGGGCTGGCTCACCGACAGGATGATCCTCATGAAAAGCGGCGAGTGGCTTGTCTACAGGAGCCACTGCCCAAAGCGTCCTCCACACGACGTGAAGGACATATTTTTGGCCAAGGGGTCGAACGGGGTGTGGTACTACAGCACGTGCCACTTCTGCGTCGACATGTGTGCGCTAGTGATGATGCAGCACGGGGAGCAGCCGCTGGACCTGCGAGCGTTCGCCGAGGGCTACCATCTGGCGGAATTCGACGGCGAGTCCGACGAGTGCCTCCGCGAGACGAAGACAGCCCCGGACTGGGAAGCCCTGGATAGGGCCTACGAATCCGCCAAGAAGCTCGAGAAGATCAAGTCCACAGAAGCTGCGAAGACCTCCAGATGATCCTCGGCAAACTCGCCTTCACCTGACGCCCGCGTTTCCCCACCAGGGCCCTCAGACTGAACGACAAGGGCTTAAGCGATGCGGCCAGTCTGCCTGCCGGGGCGTAGCCCGTAGGGCGAAGCCTGGCTGACCCGGGACAAGGCTCGAACCTGGGACCCTCGGTTGCCGAACGACGCCCATCTTGACCCCGCCCATGCCAGGCGAGTACGGTGCACAACGTATTGAAGTTGTTGGCCCGCAAAACTACAATGCATGTTCCTGCATCCGGGCAGACATCACCGGGACGGTCGTGACCGCTTGCGGCGAGGAACAGGATAAGCCAGGCTCAGGAGACTAATCTATGGCGGCACCCAGTTACCGCGCCAAGCACGTTCTCCATCGCCTACTCGGAAGAGTCTCGCCCGAAGACAGGATCAAGGACCTCCTGCCCCGCTCACCGGATGACGAACCCCTGCCGCCACGCCTGCCGGGCTGCACGGATCTGAGCGAGGAGTCCTGCCGCAAGCGGCGGGACATGCTCAAGGGACAGGGCATCGCACTGGAGAAGTTGTCTGTTGGCCAGTCGGACAGCCAGGCCGCGGGTCTTAGCGGGAACATCGAGAGTTTCGTGGGTTTTGCCCGAATCCCCGTAGGGGTGATAGGACCTCTGCGCGTCAACGGCACGTATGCCCACGGTGACTTCTACGTCCCGATGGCCACTGCGGAGGGCGCCCTGGTGGCCTCCTACAACCGCGGTGCCGCCGTTGTCAGCCACGCAGGCGGCGTGAGTGCTATCTGCCTGACCGAGTCGGTCTCTCGGGCTCCGTGCTTCGGTTTCGCGAATCTGGCCGAGGCCGGTCAGTTCCTAGCATGGGTATTGCCTCAGGTTGAATCGCTCCAGGACATAGTCTCCGGGACCTCGAGCCATTGCAGGCTCATCGATGTCAAGACCACTATCACTGGCAAAGAGGTCTATCTGATCTTCGAGTTCACCACCGGTGACGCAGCCGGGCAGAACATGGTGACTATCGCCACTGAGGCAATCTGTCAGGCATTGCTCCGAGAGACACCGATCACACCTCGGAAATGGTACATCGAAGGCAACATGTCCGGGGACAAGAAGGCGACCATGCTCTCCTACATCTTCACCCGCGGAAAGGACGTTGTCGCCGAGGCAGTGATTCCCGAGAAGCTGATCCAGCGTTTCCTGCACGCAGCGCCGGAGGATCTCGTGCACTATTGGCAGGTGTCCACGCTGGGGGGAATTCAGAGCGGGTCCATAGGGGTGCAAGGCCATTACGCCAATGCCTTGGCTGCGATCTTCATTGCCTGCGGCCAGGACGCCGCGTGTGTCTCAGAGGCTGCGGTTGGGCTGACTCGCATGGATCTGACCGAGGACGGCGCGCTCTACGTGTCGGTGAAGCTGCCCAACTTGATCGTTGGCACTGTCGGGGGCGGAACCCGTCTGTCAACAGCCCGCGAGTGCCTGGAGATGATGGGGTGCCACGGTGAAGGTAGGGCGAGGAAGTTCGCAGAGATCTGCGCGGCAACAGCCCTAGCCGGTGAGTTGTCCATAATCGGGTCGATGGCCGCGGGTGATTTCACCGCAGCACACGCTACCTACGGCAGAAGACCGCCAGAAGACTGACCTATGCCGGAGCGCATAGAGGACCGAGTCCGGTTCGGCACGATCCGGTACGCCAACTGCTGGGAGGACGCGGACGTACTATGCGCGGCCCTTGAGCCCACACCGGGGAAGCGGTTCCTCTCAATTGCCTCGGGTGGGGACAACTCCCTGTCCCTGGCCGCAGCCGGCGCCGAAGTGATCGCGGCAGATCTGAGCCCAGCGCAACTGGCCTGCGTTGACCTCAAGATCGCGGCTATCCGCCGCTTGGGCCACGGCGACCTGCTCGCCTTCTTGGGTGTCAGCCCGTCCGCGGACAGGCTCGCGATCTACGAGAGCCTCAAGGGTGATCTTCCGGAAGAAGCCTGCACGTTCTGGGAGGCCCATCCGCGCGCAATCAAGGAAGGCATGATCCACGCCGGCAGGTTTGAACGCTACTTCCACAGCTTCCGGAGATGGGTACTGCCGCTGATACACGGCCGGCGGACTGTCGAACAGCTTCTGGCCGAGAAGAACCAGGCCGACAGGCAAGAGTTCTTCGCTTCTCGCTGGGACGGGGTTCGTTGGCGCCTGCTGTTCCGGGTGTTCTTCAGCCGCTCGGTCATGGGGCGCCTGGGTCGGGACCCGGAGTTCTTTCGTTACGTGGAAGGCTCGGTGGCCGACCGAATCATGGAGCGCACCCGATATGCGCTGACTGTTCTGGCCACCCATTCCAACCCCTATCTCCACTACATCCTGCGGGGCAACTTCTCGGCAACACTTCCCAGGTACCTACGCCTGGAGCATTTCGGAGCCCTCCGCGAAGGATTGGACCGCCTTACACTCTTCCGCGGACCGATTCAAGAAGCAGCCAGGGCGCAACGAGGCGGCGGGTTTGACGGCTTCAACCTGTCGGACATCTTCGAGTACTTGTCGCCGGAAGCCAGCGCCCGCACCTACGCGGCGCTGCTCCAGTCTGCACGTCCGCACGCCCGGCTAGCCTATTGGAACATGCTGGCCCCTCGGCGCTGCCCGACCGAACTGGCCTCCAGGATCGCCCCAATGGACGAACTGGCTTCCCGTCTCTTCGAGCGTGACCTGGCGTTCTTCTACAGCGCGTTCATCCTTGAGGAGGTCCGGGGGTGAACTGGGAACGCGAACTGATCGGCGCTGCCGTACTGGCCGCTCTGTTCGCCATGATGGTCCTGGTTGCCGAGCTCTGGGCCCGCCTGGCCAAGCCCAAGCCCGAGTGGACCCGCAAGCTGGTCCACTTGGGTGGAGGGATGGCCTGCCTGGCATTTCCCTTCGTGATTGCCTCGCCCTGGACAGTACTCGTCATGGCCGTTCTCCTGTCCGGGACATTCGCGCTCGGAGCGCGAACCGGCTTTCTCAGTAGCCTACACCGTGTACGTCGCCCGACCCGGGGGAGCGAATACTATCCACTTGCGATCTTTGTCGCCTACGTGCTAGCTTACGGCCGCCCATGGCTGTATGTAAGCTCCGTCCTCACCCTGTCCGTGGCCGACGCCTTTGCCGCCCTGATTGGCGGACGGTACGGGCGGCTGCGCTACCAGGTCGAAGACGAGCAGAAAAGCCTGGAAGGATCTCTGGCATTCCTTGCCATCGCCTTCACGGCCATCTGGCTGCCGATGGTGTGCATGACCGATTCTCCGGGGTGGGTCTGTCTGCTCTCGGCTCTGTTGGTCGCCGTGCTCGTAACCGGCTTCGAGGCCATATCGCTGCGTGGTTCGGATAACCTCTTCGTTCCGACAGCTGTCTGCACCATCCTCTCGAAGATCACCACGAAGCCGCTGACGGAGATCATTCACCAGAACCTCAGCCTGGCCGTCATCTGCCTCGGGATCGGCCTACTTGCCTGGAGGACGCGGGTCCTGAACGTCGGCGGGGCAATCGTCGCCATACTCTTCGCGTACGCCACTTGGTCGCTGGGGTCCTGGCAGTGGGCCCTGCCGGTTTTCCTGGGACTGGGCACGTATCTGTTGGCTGAAGTGTTTGCCCCGGTACCGGTCGAGCGTTTGAGGCGTGTGCGCGTTGGCACTATGACCCGGGCACTGCTGTCCCCGTTCGTCCTGCTGGTCTTGGCCAACGCCTTCGGGCAGTACGGCCTTTTCTTCGGTCCCTATATGGCTGCGATCACTACAGTGCTTGCCTTTGCACTTTGGGGGTTCCTCCGCCATCGTTGGCCGGAATCCGGGAGCGAGAGGCTGGCCGGATCGATGGCTGCGTGTCTCTGCGCCATCCTGCTAGTGGTGCTGCCGCTCTGGCTTCTGCAGGGGTTGAGTGCCGCCTCTCTGGTGCCCGTTACAGGTGTTACCGTCGCCGCCTGCGCCCTGGACTGGCTCCTGACCAACGTCCGGAAGGGCGATGCTCCTGAGATCATCTGGGGGCCCTGCAAGGTGCTGCTCGTTTTCGGGGCGGCGGCGACGGTGATCGTGCTTCAGGAGTTCCGCCTGGCGCCAATGTGGTCTCCATCGTGAGCAAGCGAGAGGGAGCAGCATGAGCACACGGTCGAAGAGGCGAATTGGCTACCAGCGAGGCTGCTCCGCGCTCAACAACGTCATCTCCTTCCTGGAGAGACATCGGGAACAGAGTCCTGACAAGACTGCCTTGATCTGGATGCCGCCAGCCAGCCCCACTTCGAGGTCCACGAGTCCCCTGTTCGCCCACCAGACGCTGACCTACGGGGACTTGGCTGCCCAAGTCGAGGCCGCAGCTTCCGGCCTGGACGATCTGGGGCTTGCTGCAGGCGACCGGGTGTTTGCGTTTGTTCCCATGTCGCCTCAGCTCTACGTTGCCATGTTCGCGGTGCAGCGCCTCGGGGCCATACCCGTGTTCCTGGACTCCTGGGCCCGGCGCGGCCAATTGGGAGATTGCGCCGCACAGGCCGAGCCGAAGGCCTTCATAGGCCCGGAACCGGCCTTCGCACTCACTCAGGGCATTCCGCCGCTGAAAGCAGCGGGGATTCGCGTTGTTGTTGGGCCACACCAGGGAGCCTACAGCGCGACCCTGGAAGACCTGGCCGCTTCAGGAGGTACTTGTCCGGTCTGTCCAGTGGAGCAGGAACATACCGCCTTGGTCACCTTCACCACGGGCAGTTCAGGAACCCCCAAAGGGGCCAACCGGACACACCGTTTCCTGGCGGCACAACACGAGGCCCTTGATCGCTGCCTCCCATACAACCCGGAGGACGCGGACCTGCCGGTCTTCCCGATCTTCTCGCTTAACAACATCGCGGGCGGTGTGAGCACGGCCCTCCCCGCTGTCGACCTGGCCAAACCATCCGGCGAGGACGGAGCCGTTCTGCTCGCACAGATCGAAGCGACAGGTGTTACGTGCTGTACGCTTTCGCCTTGGCTGCTGCGCGCCACCGCCGCCGCTGCCACCGAGAGGGGCGCGGGGCTGGAAAAGCTGAGGCGCATAGCCACTGGGGGCGCCCCGATCAGTCCGGACGATGTGGCCCTTGTGAAGGCCGCCGCTCCCGGTGCTGAACTCCATATCCTCTACGGCTCCACGGAGGTGGAACCGATTGCTCATGTAATCGCCTCGGAGATGCCCGCGGCGACCGAGAGCGGAGGCGTATGCGTCGGAACGCTGGCCACCGGATTGGACCACAGGCTCGTGAGGATTCATCGAGGGCCCATTAGACTCGGCCCTGGTGGCTGGCAGGAGTGGCAGATCGCGGAAGAATCGGGCGAACTGGTGGTTTGCGGCGAACACGTCTGCCGGGACTACTACCGCAATGATGAGGCCTTCGAGCGGGCGAAGATCGTAGACGGCGAACGAGTCTGGCACCGCACCGGCGACGTTTGCCGCTTCGACAAGCAGGGCCGCGTGTGGGTGGAAGGCCGAGTTCACAACGCGATCTGCCGAGGGAACCGGATCCTGCTGCCGGTAGGTCCGGAGATCGTCATGGCACGGTTGCCTTTCGTACACGCCGCGGCCTATCTTGGTCTACCCGACGAAGAGCTCGGTGAGCGGGCTGTCGCGGTCTTCTCGACGACGCCGGGGGCCGCCGGCGAAGGTGACCTCCGCGAGGAAGTCCGCCGGGCATTGGAGGCGGCGCGGGTTATCGTCGACGAGGTGGTCATGGTCGAGGAGGTACCGCTGGACCCGCGGCACCACAGCAAGGTCGAGTACGCGGTCCTGCGGGAGAGACTACTGGAGGGCCGGGCGCAGAAATGAGCGAGACGACTCCGGGCTTCGCCGCCCGCTGGTGGACCTTCGTCCGCGAGCGCTTCGAGCCGCTCGGCCACGTGCTCATGGCCGGTGCGTTCTTCGCGGGTAACGCCGGAGCCGCGCGCCTGCTTCTGGGGAGCGATCTGACTGTCCGGCCGGCGGTCTGCGCCTCGCTGGGAGTGCTGCTCACCTTCCTGCGCCTGCGGATCTTCGACGAAATCAAGGATCACCTAACGGACCGGGAGGCCCACCCCGACCGGCCGCTGGCCCGGGGGCTCATATCCCCGACCGAGGGCAGGGGCGTCGCCGCTGCGCTGGCCGTCCTCGAGGCCGCCCTGGCTCTCTGCTGCGGCCTTCCCGCACTGGTCGCCTGGGCCGGCGTGCTGGTCTATTCGCTACTGATGTACCGAGAGTTCTTCATCGCCGATTGGCTACGCCCAAAGATGGAACTCTACGCAGTAGCCCATACCCTCGTCGCAGGATGGATGGGGATCTTCGTCGCCACCGCGGTCTCCGGCCGCCATCTCTGGGAGTTGCCCGCAGGACTGTGGGGCTTCATACTGGTCAACTGGGCGGCCTTCAACGTCTTCGAGTTCGCCAGGAAGACCTGGGGAAGCGACGAGGAGAGGCCGGGCGTCGAATCCTACTCCAGGCGACTCCGACCGGTCGGTGCGGCGGTACTCTCGATGAGCCAGGTGGTAATGGCCACAGGCGGGATCTTGATCGTGCTCTGGTCTGAAGACATGTTCCGGGCGGCGATCTGGACGGCGGCGGCCCTGGCAGTCCCGACTGCCGTCGGCTCGCTGGTCTACTCGCTCCGAGCAGGCCGCTCCACGGCGCGCGCCTTCCGGGGCGTGATGACCCTGTTCATCCTTGGCAGCTATCTGGCGCTGGCCGCCTGGGCCTTCCTGGGCAGGGGTGTGACGTGAGCAGCGCTCAGCGCAGGGGACCTGAGCATCCCAGCCGTTCGGTGGTCTGGGACAATTCCAACATAATCGAGAGCTATCCGGACATCACTCTGCCGCTGACCTTTTCCTTCATCCGCCGAGCCTACCGAGCGGTCTACTGGCAGTTCTGTCGGGTGCTGGGCTTGTCAGAAAAGGAGATTCGCGGTCACGAGGACATGCTCTCCAACATGCTGGGCCTGCTTAACGGCCGCGTCTACTACAATCTCCGCAACTGGTATCGACTGGTCGCCCTGCTTCCCGGGTTCCGTTTCAACAAGGGCTTCATGGAAGGCATGATGGGGCTGCGGCAACCGGCCGACGAACAACCGCGGCCAACCGGCTTGTTCACGAGGTACTTCCGCGAGTTGCCTCGGCTGCTGCGCACCGGCCTTCGCGCCATCTGGCTACAGTGGACGCTGGCCCGACGAATCCGCGAGTTCCACAGCAGTTTCGAGGTTGCTCACAGGCGTTTCGCGGGCATGGATTTCGAACACATGTCGCTCCGGGAACTCGTGGACTCTTATCACGACATGGAGGCAGCCATTCTGTGGAAGTGGCGAGCCCCGATCATCAACGATTTCTCCGCCATGATCTTCTATGGCGTGCTCAAGAAACTCACCGTCAAGTGGAAGGTCGATCCGGAGGGCAGTCTGCACAACGCACTCATCAGTCGTCAGGGCAGTATCGAGAGCACCCGGGTCGCGGGGCAACTCTGGGCTGTCGCCGAACGAATCGGGAAGGACCCAAGAGTCAGGGAGGAATTCCTGTCTGCCGCTCCCGCTGAGGCACTTGGGGTTCTGGATGCAAGCCCAGCTGCACGCGACGCCCTGCGGCAGTATCTGAAACTCTATGGGGACCGGTGCATCGCCGAACTGAAACTGGAATCCAGTTCGATGCGCGACGATCCGACCTTCTGCGTCGCCGTACTGCAGAACTACCTCCGCGGGTCCCAGGCGCGCCCCAGCCCTAACGATCGCGCCGAGAGCCTCTCGCCCGACGACGCCCAGACGCAACTGGGCCAGCGGCTCAAGGGCAAGTTCACGTTGCTGCTGGTGCCACGGCTGTGGGTTTACCGCTGGGTGCTCAAGCGCGCGGCCGGCGCGGTCCGCAATCGCGAGAATCAGCGGCTGGCACGGACCAGGGCCTTCGCCTTGGTGCGCCGCATCTTCCGATGCGCGGGGAGACTGCTTGAAGACGACAGGCAAGTCGCAGACTGGAGAGACGTCTTCTACCTGACTTTGTCTGAAATCGAGCAGCACGCCGCTGGCAACATCAAGGACTCCCTCCTCCAACTGGTCGAGGCAAGGAAGGAGCTTTACGGACGCTTTCGAAGAATACCGCCGCTGCCGGATCATCTCGAAACGCCCGGGGCAGTGGCCGAGAACGAGGTGATCGAAGTCGAGTCCAGCAGGCCGGAGCATGGTGACCGGCTCAAAGGGATGGGAGCCTGCCCCGGCGTCCTCACCCGTCGAGCGGTCGTTCTGCTCAAGCCCGATACCAGCCTGCGGTTGGACGGCGAGATACTCGTTACCAGGCAGACAGATCCGGGATGGGTAGTGCTCTTCCCGTCGATAAGCGGGTTGGTGGTCGAGCGCGGGGGAATGCTGTCCCATTCTGCCATCGTGGCTCGCGAAATGGGCATCCCTGCAGTGGTAGGGGTTTCCGGAGCCACCGAGCGCATCAATGACGGCGATCTGATCAGGATCAACGGCGCCACTGGCAGCGTGGAAGTGGTCCAGCGCTCAGGGAGCACAGGATGAGGCTGGCTATCCTTTGTCAGGAGGAGCCGGTCTTCCTGGGGCCCTTCCTCCGGAGTGTGATTTCTCTGTACCCGGGCCGCGTAGTGGCTGTCTTCATTGCCGGCCGCCGCAGTGCAGGAGAGAGCGCAGGAACTGTCGGCGAGCGATGTCGGTCGCTGCGCATTCTCTGGAACATAATGGAGCCAAGTGGGTTCTTCTCCGCACTCGCCCTGCGATTCCGTGCTCGGCTACTGGGACGGCGCGACCCGCTCAGCGTTGAGGGCCTGGCCCGGAGGCTGGGTATTCCCGTTCACAGAGTAGCAGATCCAAACTCGCCCAGCTTTCATCAACTCCTGAGACAATTGGCCCCGGACGCCGTACTCAATCAGTCTGAACGGCTGTTGAAGAGAGAAGTGCTCTCCATTCCCCGGATAGGTTTCATCAACCGCCATGCGTCGCTCTTGCCCGAGTTTCGTGGGCGCATGGCGTGCTTCAGGTCGCACGCGGCGGAATCCCCAAGATACGGAGTCACGATTCACATCGTCGACGAGGGTGTGGACACTGGACCGATACTCCTGCAGCGAGAGTTTGCAGATGTGGACCCTCGCTGGCCGTATCCCCGGGTCATGAGGCAGCTCTGCAAGGCAGCACCAGAGCTTCTCTGGGACTCAGTAGCGTTGCTGGAGCGTGAAGACTTCAGCCCCAGGACCCAACCTACCGAAGGCCGGAACTACGCATTCCCAACGCTTGAGGAAGCCCTGCAGTACCGGGCCCAACTGGCCGTGCGCAGAAGAGGCACGTCGGGATCCGGAACCCCCAGTACCTGACCTGTTCGCGCCGCCAGCGACACCAGCGCCTGCATCCCTTCTACTACTTCAATCCACTCGTTGCCCGGGAAACGGTCAACTCGCTCTATCCGGCTTCCTGCCAATCCCTCGCTGACCATCGACCGGCCTATCTCCGCCAGCGATACCCTCCGACTACGCATAGCACCGAAAACCAGTTCTGCCGAAGCCTTCGATTGACTCAGACGAAGACCACTGCATGCACCAACCACCCACGGTACAACACTAAGGTGAAGCAAAGGGCTCTCCTCTCCGGCCCCCCTGAACTTGGACGTTCAAGGGTTCTTCGGTCGGGAAGCCCGTTGCTCTTCAGCTCCCAACTCCTCCTGATAGACCGGGGATGACTCAAACCGCAGGCCTCTTGCCACGGGCAGTGGCGTGACGATATACTCTGGCTCGGAGGCGATGTGAAACTGCGCGTACTGGTATTCACGACGGCGATCATCGGCGTGGCGCTGGCGGTTGTCGGGCTCGTGGTGGAGGAGATCTCCTTCACCGGCATGACGGTCGACCTCCGCTGGATGTCGTGGGCCATCTTCCTTTGCGGCTATGCCGTCTGTTCGGGGTCGAACGTGGCATACTTCGCGCTTTCCCGGCGGGACCTGCGAAAGGTGATCTGGCGGGGCCACAACGCTCCCGAGGGCAGCCCCGCTTCGGCCCAGGCCAGGCGCGCAAGCGCGCTGCTCGAGCACCTGCGCAACCCGAACTGGACCCTTGCGTCGATTCTGCTCACCAACGTCGGCTTCGGCGTGTACCTGAGCCAGCTCAGCGACACGCTCTTCATCGGGATTCTGGCCGTCGTGATGCCGATGTGCTGGGGCGCCTCCTTCGCGGGGTCGCAGAGCGCTACCGGGAAGTCGACGGGTCCGGTGCCCGGGTCGCCCGGCACCGGAAGACAGGTCTTCGCCCGCAGCAGGAAGAACCGGAGAATCGCACCTGAGGTGGATGCCCGGGGACGTTCGCGTTGCGGCCACAAGCGTGACCGAACGGCGGATACCGGTCGCAGGCGACCGAATCGCCATCGTGAACCGTCTACATCAGGAACGGAACGTAGACCAGGCTCAGCAGCAGGTAGTTGGCGACCAGCACCAGCAGGAAGCTGTAGACCACGCTGCGCATGGTGGCCTTGCCGACGCCCTCGGCGCCTCCGGTGGTGGAGAGGCCCTGGTCGCAGGCGACTATCGTCACGATGATCCCGAACACCAGCGCCTTCACCAGGCCGAAGATGATGTCCTTGACCTCCAGCAGGTTGGCCGCGTTCTGGAAGAACATGTGGAAGCTGCTCTTGATCTGGTACTTGGCGACCACCCCGCCGCCGACGATGCCCACGGCGTCGGCGTAGACGGTCAGAACCGGCACGGCAATTATCATGGCGATCAGCCGGGGCATGACCAGGTATCGCACCGGATCGATGCCCATGACCTCCAGCGCGTCGATCTCCTCGCTGACCTTCATGGTGCCCAGCACCGAGGCCATCGACCCCCCGACCAGGCCCGCGACCACCACCGCAGCGAAGACCGGGCCCATCTCGCGCACCACCGCCGCGCCGACGATGCTGCCGAGAAAATCGGTGTTCCCCAGCCGCCGGCCCATCTCCGAGCCCACCTGCGCGCTGATCACCGCGCCGCTGAAGAACGCGGTGATGGTCACGACCGGCAGGCTGATCACGCCGCAGATGAATACCTGGCGGACGATTTCGCCGAACTTGCCGAAGCAGCGCGGGAACTCCCTCACCGCCCGGGCGAAGAGAATGCAGCTGCGCCCGGCGGTGTCGATCCAGTCGACCAGGAAATCACCAGTCTGAGTGAAGAGATCCGCCGGCCGCGCGCTGGCCACTAGGCCCTCCCGCCGCTACTGGAGAACATCCGAAGCACCAAGACTCCAAGAGCACCAGGAAGACCTTCTCCCTCTCTCTGCACAGAGCCCCCTCGGTGTCCCTGGTGTCCTGGTGGTTGGATCATCGCTACAAGCTTCTGCCCTTGAGGCCCGCGGTGCGTTCCAGGCCGAACATGAGGTTCATGTTCTCCACCGCCTGGCCGGCGGCGCCCTTCACTGTGTTGTCGATGGCGGTGACCACCACCACGCAGCCGGAGCGATCCACCGCGCTGGCCGACCAGTCGCAGCAGTTCGAGCCGCGAACGTTGCAGGTGGACACGTCGCCGGGGTCCTCGATCACGCGAACGAACGGCGAGTCGGCGTAGAACTTCCTGGCGGCCTCGAAGAGCTCCGCGGTGGCCGGCGACCCGGCCGGCCGGCAGAACGCGGTGGTCAGGATACCGCGGTCCAGCGGCGCCAGGTGGGGCACGAACGTCACGGGATGATGCTGGGCGCAGAGGTGCTCGACGCTGCTTTCTATCTCGGGCGTGTGCTTGTGCCTGCCGACCGCGTAAGCGCGCATGTTCTCGTTGCAGTCCAGGTAGTGGTTGCGGGCCCGCGGGCTGTAGGTCCGCCCCGCCCCGCTCACGCCGCTGTAGGCGTCGAAGATCAGCCCGCCGGGGCCGACCAGCGCCTCGTCCAGCAGCGGCGCCACGGCCAGCACCGCACCGGTCGGGTAGCACCCCGGGTTGGCCACCAGCCGCGCGGCGGCGATCTCCTTCGCGTAGAGCTCCGGCAGACCGTAGACCGCCTCTTCCAGGAGCCGGGGACAGGTGTGCTCGTTGCCGTACCACTCCCGGTAGTCGGCCGCGCTCTTGAGCCGGAATTCGCCGCCGATGTCGACCACCCTGACGCCGCCCTCGAGCAGCGGCGGCGCCATCTCCATGGACTCGGGGCCCTTGGTGGCCAGGAAGGCCACGTCGACCTTGCCGACGAGGTTCTCGGGCGTTGGCGCCACGCACTCCAGATCGATCTCGCCGCGCAGCGCGGGCAGCTTCTCGTCGATGCGCGTGCCGGTGGCGTGGGCGCTGGTAACCACCGCCACTTCCGCCTCCGGGTGACCGAGTACGGCCCGGATGAGACTCTCGCCAACCAGGCCGGTCGAACCGACGACTCCTACGCGGATCACTGCAGCACCTCCTCGCCGGGAGCTTTTATAGGGCCCCTGGGGCCCAAGTCAAGCCTGGGAGCAGGGACCCTGACCCCGGACCGCGGGCGCTACTCTTTCAGAGATTCGAGGACCTCGCGGAGGCGCTGGCGGGTTTCGGCGTCGCGGGCCTTCTTGAGCGACTCGCAAATCACACCCTTGGCCATCATGCCGATGTCGGCCAGCTTCCGACTGGCCCTCTCGCGACGGTGCCAGTCCTCGTTGCCCAGGTCGGCTACCAGACCGAGGAGCCTGGCACGCAGCTCCTTCGAAATCGTCGGCGTGGGTGCGTGCAGTGCGGTCAACTGCCGGACAGGTATGCGCCAGAGGTTATTGCCGACCCGAACCGGCAGCACCGTTTCGGCGAGGCGCCCGCAGATCTCCCCGCCGCCCCACAACCGGGCGCGGAAGACGTTCTCGCGGGCCGCGGGCCCCTTCGCCACCTCCAGAACGCGGACCTGCGGAGGCCGGACGGGCAGCGGCCCGCAGGGAGTGGAGAGGTGCAGGTTCTTCAGCTCCACCCTGCCGACGACCAGGTTGCCCCCTGCAAACACCGCGTGCGGCTCCAGAATCTCGTCCACGACGGACTTCTGCCCCTCGCCCCCGTCCCGGCCCCCCTCGCCCTCGAGGATACTGGTGCGCAACACCGAGTGGATCTGCGAGGGGTGGATGCGGATGCGGCCGAACCCGAGGGTGCCCACCTCCAGTTCACCGGGTTCCAGCAGGGCCTGCACCCGGGTGCCGTCGCGCAGGCAGACCAGGAAGCCGGGGCTATCGCATATCGGCCCGAAGCTCTTGATGCGGTCGAGGCCCACATCCAGGGGCCCCCAGGGGGTAATCGCCGGAAGGCGCAGTCTGCTGTCCGCCGGCAGCGCCAGGCGGTCGCCATCCGCGGTTTCCAGCAACGCGACGGCCTGCTCCGGAGTGCTGCCGTCGCCGGGCATGACGCGCAGCATCAGGCGGTCGAGGCGCCGGGACGGAACCTCAATAACCGGTCCGAATCGGGTCTTGAAGCGCAGGCCCCGCGCCGCAAGCCTGCCGGTCACCACCCGGCCGTCGCGCAGGACCGCGCAGGACCGCTGTACAGCGCAGCCCGGTCCGACCAGCGCGGCCAGGTCCTTGAGTTCGATCTTCATGCTGCCGAAGGCGCCCTTCACTTCTATCCCCTCGCAGGTGGCGGTACCCTTCAGGCGGGTGTGGCGCCCGAAGGCCAGCACGTCGCTGGCTCCGCGGCTGACTCCCAGGGAACGCAAGACCCTCGAGGGACTGGCGAAGCCCAGGCCCGGCCCCGCGCCCAGGTTGAGAACCCGGCCGCCGACCCCGGCGGGCAGAAGGCTCAGCCACTGGAACCTCCTGAGAGGCTTGAACTCGCCGGCAAGAGCCTTGGCTTCCTGGGACTGCAGCCTCCGCTGGGACACTGCGTGGGCGATGGCCACCTTGCTCCTGGCCGGTACCGTGAGGTTGTAGGTGAAGGCCAACTGCCGGTTACCGGACACCATGATGGCGGGCCGGAGTCGGCTGCCGGGGCCGGCCAGCATGAAGAACACCGAGGGGCGCCTCCCGCCCGAGTTCTGCACGGCGACCACGCCGCACTCCCGCCGGCCCAGTTCCCCGCCGGCCGGCTTGCCGCGATCGGTGAGCACCGAGCTGCAGTTGCCGCCGAGGCAACTGCTGATCCGCAGGCTGACCTGCACCGGTTCGTTGCCGGGGTTGTGCAGTACCTCCAGGTAGCGGGCCACCCCGGCCTGGGTGTCGAGCCGGACAACCCTGGTGATCGCGAGACTGCCGCGCGAGGTGCCGCTCAGAACGTAGGTCGAGCCGTCCGGAGTCATCTTCGCGCTGCTCGCCGAGAAGTTGCGGCCCCCGACCTGCAGGCACAGGCCACCGTCGAAACAGTCGTTGGTGCCGTCGTTCACACGGCCGCTGGAGTTCAGGTCCCAGCGGAATCCCAGCTGGTCGGTCGGCGAGGTGAAGCGCGCGTTGACCAGGCTACTGGCCCGCTTCCGGGACTTGCCGGAAAAGCCCGCCATGGCCGCCACCGGCACAACTACCGACGACCCGCCGGAGCCGACGGATTTCTCCACGCGCTTGCCTTCCGTTCCGAAGCAGACCACCTCGCGCAGCGGTATCCTCCAGAGGCGCCCCTCCACGCGCAGCGGGATCAGCTCGCAGCACGGGCGAGCGCTGATGTGTTCCTTGCGGGGCAGTTCGAAGACCAGCCGGGGACGAGCCGCCCCCGCGGCGTCTTCTCCGCTGCGCGCGGCAAAAACCACCTTGCGCAGGTCAAGCCGGCTGCGGCCCGCGGAGGTGCTCACTTCGGTCTCTCCGATCCCCAGTTCGCCTGCCAGCAGGTTCCCTCCGGTCAGGTGAAACCAGACCTTCGGACCGGCGGGCACGCCGTCGCCCCCGGCGGATCCGGCGGGCGTCTCTTCCGAAGAGTCCTTCCCGCCTCGGGCTATCGCCGCGATATCCGAGGGGCGCAGGCTGATCCCGCCGAAACGCCGGGTGGCAAACTGCATCTCGACGTTGCGGAGGACCACCCATACCCGGCTGCCGCCGGCCAGCGTCACCCAGTGGCCTATGCCGCGCTCGCCGACGGCCCGCAGGCCGATGAGATTCTCGGCCGAGAGTTCCAGCGCCCCCCAGGGACTCACAGCGCTCATCCGGGGCAGGCCCCCCTGCTCCAGCACCATGCGGTTTCCGAGGTGGTCGCTGAGGTAAGCGACCGTCCCTTCCGGCGCCCGGCCGTCACCTTCACCCGCACGGGTGAAGATGGCTCCCACCCGGGACAGGCGGGGTTCGAGCTTCAGACCCGAAGAGGTCTGCAGCACCAATTCACTCGCCTTCAGGTCCCCCGCGAGGATCTCACCGTTTCGCAGGTGCAGCCGCTCACCGCCACCGGCGTTCGCCCCACCGACCAGCATGGCGACCTCTTCCAGGGGAATCTCCTGCGCGCCCCTGGCCGTCCTCACGCTGAGGCGGCTGCAACTGATCTTGCCGCTGACCAACTCGTCGCCGGAGTCGACCACCAGGGTGTCGGCCTTCGCGCGATCCACCCCGAATTCGTCCGCGGCGCTCATGACCTCCGTGGCGAACGGGCCGCACCCGGGCCCGATCCGGCACTCGAAGTTGCGCACTCTCGGGCGCATCTTCCGCGGCATGTCCTTCCAGATAAGTCGATTGCCGCGGCACAGCGGCTTGAACAGGTCGACCGCGGAGGGCCCACTCACCCCCCGGCGCTGACCCAGCACGTGGACCAGGCAGCCGGAGCCCCCGGGCTTGAGCTTCAGCCGGTAGCTGAACGAGAATTGGCGTCTGCTGCCGACGAGAACCCGGGGCCTGGTGCGGGAACGGGCGCCGGCCAGCAGGAAGAACACCGAAGGGCGGCTGCTCCCGCTGACCGCCAGCAGACCGCAGTCTCCAGGGGCCAGCTCGCCGCCGAAAGGCTTGCCGCTGCTGGTGTAGATACTGCCGGCCGAACCGCCCAGGACGCTGCGCAGCTTCACCTCCACGTTTACCGATGAGCTGCCGCCGTTGACGAAGGACTCCAGACAGCAGAGCACGCTGCGCCCGCGGTCCAGCCAGATGTGCCGGCTGACCCCCACACTGCCGCTTCTGCCGGTGAGCGTGTAGCCGTGCCCCCCGGGCAGGTTGGAGGCGCTCTGCGGAACGAAGCTGGAGCCGTTGACGCTGAGGAAGATGGCTCCGTCGAAGCAATCGGCGGTGCCGTCGCCGACTGTTCCCGTTCGGCCCACGTCCCACTTGAAGCCCAGCGCGTCCTGCATGGGCACGAAGTTGACCGGGGAGCCGGCCAGCGCCACGGAACAGAGCAGCGGCACGCACAGCAGCGCGGCGCTCCGGCTCTTCATGGCGCCCGTGGGAAGCGTAACTGATGTGTCAGCCTTCATGGGCGGTTCCTCCGTCCGTCAACACCCAAACCGGTAAGATGGTTGCACGGGTCGATTCCTCAATGACTTCTCTAACGCCGGCATGCGTCCTTTCGTTCGGCCTCCCGTCACTATTCTCCCGGCAATGCTCTGAGCCACGGCGCAGCTGCAGCCAGGAACCCCCGCAGTATGAGACGCCTCGGCGCTGGATACGGCGCGGTGAAATTGCCCTTCGCGCAGGAGGCCTCCGGCCGGGCATATCACTTGAGTCCCGCCCCATGCACACCAGTGCAGCCCGAGACGGAGAGGAGGTGGCCATTTCCGTCACTCCAAGCTGACAATTGCCGTCGTTTTCCGCCGCCCGGCGAACAATTGCACGACGTAAGTGTTGATATTGAGCGCGATGCACAATGGGGCCCCTATGGCATCATCCTTGCTTGTCTACATGGTGCATAGGCAGAATGAATAAAGATCCTGGCCGCTCGTCCGATAAATAGAGCAGGGATCGGACGCCAGGGGAGAGGGCAAAGGGTACAGGAAAGGATCTGCCCGGGAGGTCGCAACCATGAGCCCAATCAACAGTGGTGGCCGCGCCAAGATCATGATCCGCATCGAGGAACTCTCCAGCCGACTGGGGGCAATGGAGCGTCAGGTGACCGCTGCCAACCCCAACTCCCGGCCGATACTTGAGGTCGGCATGAGCGCGATCAGGCGTGAGCTCAGCGATCTTTCCAGGCAGTTGCGGTAGATAGACAGAGTCCCAATCCCCCGTACCACGGGCGCGCTTGTAGCGCGCCCACTTTATTCGGGACCGCTTTTCACGGCGAAGGGCACGAAGCTCGAGCACGGCAACAGTCGTTCAAGAGCGCTGACTACCTCAGCATGGATGGCCGTGAGCCCTGTCGAACGGCGGTTCTCCTGCTCCGGCAGGCCGTTCTTCAACGGCCTGCCAGGGCTTCGGCGCCGACTTCTACGAGGAGTTCGCGCGCCTGGTCGAGGGACATCTCCAGCTGGCAGCCGGAGGCGGCGGCGTGCCCGCCGCCGCCGAAGCGCGCGGCCAGCTCGCTGACGTCGACGCCGCCGGCGCCGCGAAGGCTGACCTTGGTGACCTTGCCGGCCTCCAGCTCGTACAGGAACGCGCCGAGCTCCACGCCGGCCATCGACACGGTCAGCGCAGCCAGATCCTGCGCGTCGGTGGGCTTGGCGCCCAGCTCGCGGAAGTCCGAGGAGTACAGGCTCATCGTCGACATTCGCCCGCCGGCCGCGAGCTTGAGGCTGGCCAGCGCCCGCTCCTGCAGGCGCAGCTCGCGCTCGCTCTTCGAGCGGTAGAGCAGCCGCGCCATCGACACCGGGGAAACCCCCAGCTCGACGAGTTCCGCGGCCGCCCGCAGGGCGCCCGCGCCGGTGTTCGAATACGAGAAACGACCGGTGTCGGTGACGATCGCGGCGTAGAGCGCCCGGCAGGCCACGCCCGGCAGGGGCCACCCGCCGGCCTTGGCCAGCTCGTAGAGCATCTCGCCGGTCGAGCTGTACTCGGGCTCTACCCAGGAGACGTCGCCGAAGCCGGTGTTGGAGAGATGGTGATCGATGCTGACGATCGGCGCGCCGGCCGGCAGTGCTTCGGCCACCGCACCGATGCGGTCGATCCCCGCCGAGTCCAGGACGAAGACCGCGTCGCCCTCGAGTCCCGACCCGTCAAAGGCCTCCAGGTACTCGGCGCCGTCCATGTGCCGGTAGCGCTCCGGCGGCTCCTCCGGCAGGACGATCCGCGCCTTGCGCCCCAGGCCCACCAGGGCGGAACGCAGGGCGATGGCCGTGCCGCAGAGGTCGCCGTCGGGGCGCATGTGGCCGGTGATCAGGAAACTGCTCTTGGCCCTGATCAGACGGAAGATGTGCACGTGGGTTTCGGTCGGCATGAGAACTCACTCGTTACCGCGGTAGCGGTAGTACAGGAACGTATCGAAACCGACGATGAAGAGGTTCCAGCAGTAGAGCGCCAGCACCCAGTCGACACCGCTGGTCAGCTTGAAGGTGATACCCGCGAAGTAGCCGAAGAATATCAGCCACAGGAAGACCGGGCTCTTGCCGGTGACCTTCTTGACCTTCAGCGCCTTGATCACCGAGAAGGGCCAGCTGGCCCCGAAACAGGCCAGCATCGCCGCCTCGGCAAGCTGGGCAACGACCTTGAGCGTGCCCCCATCGGTAACGACCGCGGACGTTTCGGGTATCAGCAAGCGTGTACTCTCCTGGACTTGGGTTCGCGCAGCATTATAGAGGGGAGGGAAGTGCGCGCCAGTGAGGATACGAAGCCCGTTTCTTCGAACTACGAAACGCGCGAAAGACGCGAAAGAAGCCCCTTGACCTGCGTGCTGGTCAGAAGTCCTCTGGTTCTTCTTCTCATCGCGCAGAGACGCGGAGACGCAGAGAACTGCGGTTTGCAGGTGGGGAGTGGAGGCGGGCTGCTGGCACTCCCGCGGCGAACAGGACTGTCCGCCGCGCGAGCTTACAGCAGCCTCCCGGGCGCGTACCGCGCCCTGAGTGCAGCATAGCTGCACTCTCGCCTCACTCTCAAGCTTGGAGCAATCCCAGTCGCCTGGGGGGAGGAGCGAGCACGGCAGCGCCGTGCTCAGAAAGCCGTCAGGCTTTCGGTGAGTTGTCATGGGGTGGGTGCGACGCAACGCAGTTGCGTGAGCAGCCAACCCAGACAACGCCGACGACACCCCTCCACTACGGACCGGGGTCCTCTGCGTCTCCGCGTCTCTGCGCGATGAATGGGTCTTCGTAGACTAGTGAAAATGCAGGGGCTTCTTTGCGTCCTTTGCGTCTCTGCGGTTCATGCGGTCCTTGATGAACTTCTGGGGGTCTACCCAGCCATGCTTGCCGCCCTTGTAGTTGGCCGGCGAGATGTAGCCGCAGATCCAGAGCGCCCGTCGGCGGAGGCCGAAGCGCATCTTCTCGCCGCCGACGTCGACTTCGATCTTGGCGAGTGTGGCACCGCACTCGAGGACCTTCGCCTTGCGGTCCTTGCCTCCGAAGGCAACGGAGATCTCGCTGCCGACCTTGTACTCCTGCAAGTATGCGCCCTGGTGAATACCGAAGTGCAGGTGCGCCCAGTAGCCGCCGTTCTCCCAGGTGTGGGAGCGGCCCACGACGCCGATCTTCTGACCCTTGCGGACGACGTCGCCGGGCTTGAAGTGCACGAAGGGTCCCAGGTGCGCGTAGAGCGAACAGAACTTCGCGCCGTCGGGCGCCTTGTGCTCCAGGATCACGATGTAACCCCAGCTCTGCGTGCAGCCGGCGCGGCGGACAACGCCGTTGCCGATCGCGACGACCGCAGTCCCGTCCCTGAACCAGGAGACGTCGTCGCCCACGTGGTGCGAATCGCTGAAGGCTTTCACGTTCTTGCCGACGTACTTGCCGAAGCTGGTGCGCGCGCCGTCGAAGTAGTCGCGAACCGGGGGAACGAGCTCCCTGGCGACGCCCGCTTTGGATTCGCCCTCGAACTCGGCGATCCCGGGACCGAGCGGAATCGAGAGGCGCTTCGCCAGCTCCTTCAGCCTGGAAGTGCGGGCGGCCTCGAAGCCCTCCGGGACGGACCGGCCGTCGTACTTCCAGACGGGCTCGAAGCTCTCCGGTGCGGGGTTGACCCCGGGGCGCGCGCCCTTGCGCCTGTCGATGGCGGCGAGGGCGGCACGCATCGAAGCCCGGGTGATACCGTCCTTCTCCTTTCCGGCGGAGTCCTCGAGCGCAGCGAGATCCCGCCTGTCGCCGTGCCAGGTGAAGAACTCCGCAGCGAGCTCACGCACGACCGGGTCCTTGTGCGCCAGGAACCCCCGGATCTCCTCTCGCGAGTCCTCTGTTCCCGCGCCCTGGTAGGTGAGCGCGGCGAGGGCGGCACGGCGGACCGTCTTCTCCGGGGACGCCGCCAGCTTGAGGGTCGCCGCGCCGAGCCGGCTCGACTCGTAGCGCGGCAGGAAGCGCGCCATGCTCTCCTGCAGCACCGCGCGCGCCAGGCACTTCTTCGCGCGGGCCACGTCGGGCGCGAACTGCTCCCCATACCTGACGACCGCGCGGGCGACGCGGGGGTCCTCGTCGGCGACCAGCGGGCCGAGGACCTTGCGGACCTCGCCGGGCTCCAGGCGCCTGGCGAGCGCCCCGGCGGCCAGTTCGCGGATCTCAGCGTCCCTGTCCGCCAGCAGTTTCTCGAGCGCCCCGCGCGCCTCGGGGCTCCAGCAGTGGTGCAGGACGCAGAGCGCGACCTTGCGCCTGCGCCGGTCGCTGCTGCCCAGGTGATGAACCAGCCGCGGAACAGCAGCGGCATTGAGCTCCTTGAGCTTCTTGCTCTGGGCAGCAAGGTTCCGGCGGGCGGCGAGATCGGCCACTGCGGCATCGACCGCCGCCGCGACTTCCTTCCGTGTGGCGGCCCGGGAAGGCAAGGGAGCGAACGCGAGAAGAACGAGCAGGGCGGCAGCGAGCTTGGGCAATCCGTGCATATCCTGTCCCCCACGAACACGTCCTGCTATCAGGACGTGCCGAGAGCCCCCGGCGTCGCGCTCTCTATGGGACCGAAACGGGCCGGATCATCTACGGCGCATACAACGGGGCGGCGCCGGCGCCACCTGATGTTCGGCAAGCACTACGGAAGCGATCCGGTGAAGGAACTGAACAGATGGCGGCCTTTGCGGCCGCTAATTATCCAGAGAAATAACGACATCACACGCGTTGCGGTTCTTGCGCGTGCGTTTGAGCCCGCCGTCGTCCGCGCGGTTCGCGCCCAGGCTCCAGATCATGCAGCCGGTCCTGGTGAGTCTGTACTTCATGTCCCCGGCGGTGAACGGATCGGGCGGCAGCTCTGCGAACCCCTTGGGAAATGACTTCGAGAGCTCTTCCAGCTTCGCGGGGTACGATCCGGTCCTGAGCTTCTGCAGGCGGCAGGCGATCGCCAGGCGGGCGAGTTCCAGCTGGGCCACCACGCGCGCCTCGGTGATCAGTATCCGGCCGAAGCTGGGAACGAGCATGTTGACCCAGGTGCGCCCCTCGAAGAGGACCTTCACGCCGCTCATCTCGCCGCCGGATTGAGGGAAGAGGTCCTTATCGATCTTCTCCACCTCACTCAGGCTCTCGGGGAAGGGCTTGCGTGCCGCCTCGGTGTAGCGGTCCATGGCGTCGGTCAAGTTGCGGCCCTCCTTGAGAACCAGGCCCGACGCGCGCCAAAGACCCAGGGCCATCTGGGACTCCGCGGTCCGCGTGCCACCGGTAAGGACCGCGGGATCGACCTCGCCGGCGACGATGCCCTTGATCGTCACCGCCATCCAGATCTTCTCGCGCCTGAGCGTATCGGACAGCGGTGACCGCCCCCTGATGTGCGCCTCGAGAACGCCCAGGAACTTCCGCAACTCCGCCTCGGATGGCCGGCCCTCGTTCAGGACGTGCTCGAGGGCCTGCACGGTCATGGCCTCGCAGGCGACCTGCAGCATGCGACAGATCACCGTCCGGTTGGCGCCGACGTCGCGGGCCAGACGCAGGCTGATCCCCAGCAGCTGCAGTGCTTCGGCGGTGTTGCCCTTGCGCGCCTCGTACCTGGCAGCCACGCCAAGGTAGCGAGCCGCCTCACGAAACCTCACGAGGTCGGGCATGGCCGCGGAGATCCCCTTGCTGAGGTCCACCCGAAACCCGAAACGCGGTTTCAGCACCGCGTTCTTCAGCGCCGCGCGATAGGCAACGTTGTCGGCCATGTACTTCTCAAGATCCGCGGCCTTGGCGTTGTACATATTCTCCACGCTGTAGAGATTGTCCCGGTCGACCGGGGCCGCGTGCAGTCCCCAGGCGCGGCCGTAGAGCGGACCGGCATCTTCATCGGGAGGAACCGCGATCTGGAGGTCCATCTCCGCGTCGAGCTCGGTTTCGACCTGACGGGCGAACTCCCGCGAGGCGTCTTCGACCTTCGAGATCCACCACAGCGAGAAGAGCCCGCCTGCAGTCACCAGACCCAGCAGCGACAGCACGAAGATGCCGCAGCAGCCCAGCTTGCTCTTGGGCTTCTCGGTGCTCTCGGCCTGTTGAGCCCCCGCCGTTTCGCCGTCGGGCGCCTTCTTTTCGTTCTCTTCCATGTCTTCTCTCCCGTCCCCGGACACTATAGCAACCGCCGCAGGACGAGCCAAGACTATAATATTCGGGGACTTGGGTCCGCTTCGCTTGACATTGGCGCATGCCGCGGCATAATCCTGCCGTAGCCCTCTGTGCGGCCGTGGCGGAACTGGCAGACGCGCTAGCTTGAGGGGCTAGTGGGGCTTTGCCCCATGGTGGTTCAAATCCACTCGGCCGCACCACGAACGCGAACAGGGCCGGGGGCTGACTGGCTCCCGGCCCTGATTATTCCCCGAACGCGGAGGCCTCGCCGGTGCCTGCATCCCAAGCCGGAACCCTGCCTCACCCCAAGGGCCTCGCAGGACCAGCCCCGGAGCCGAAGCCGAAGCCCGCGAGGCAAGCAGGGCGGGAACTCGGATGAAAGTGTATCTGGCCGCCCCGCTGTTCACCCAGACCGAGCGCATGGCCAATCGCTCGCTGGCCGCGGGCATCGAGCGCGAGCTGCCCGGAGCGACCGTCGTCCTGCCGCAGGACTTCAAGGTTTCCGGGAAGTACAACGACCGGAAGAACTACCGGGTCCTCTTCGCCAAGTGCCTGGAGGCCATCGACACCGCCGACGCCCTGGTGGCCGTCCTCGACGGCGCCGACGCCGACAGCGGCGTGGGCTTCGAGGTCGGCTACGCCTACGCCAGGCGCGTGCCGGTGGTCGGGATACGTACTGACTATCGCGCGGGACAGGACCGCGGCGTCAACGTGATGCTCTCGCAGGCCGCCGGCCGGTTCGTGTTCGACATGGCCTTCCGGGAGAACCCCGAAACGCTGGCCCGCGACGTGGCCAACAAGCTCAGGCAGCTGTTGAAGAAGCAGCGCTGAGGACCGGAACCGCAGGTAAACGCAGGCCATCGCCGATGGGCCTGCCCGTCGTGAGACCGGACGAGTCCAGGAGATGCTCGCGATCCTGGTTGCGACGTGTCTCGGAGCGCCGGTGCTCGCACACGCCTTCGTGAACTGGGGTAGTCAGCAGGCCGTCGAAGAACGGCCTGCTAGCGGCGCCGGCGTCGCGAGCGCGATCCGGTCGTGCGCCGGCGGATGGTCCCGCCTGATCGCCCCTTGCGTTCGGTCCCGGCATCCCCCGGCTTCTTCCCGGAGCGCCCGGGCCGCGACCGCGAACGGGGCGCGCCGATCTCGTTGCCGCTGACGTCCAGCCCGGCCGCACGCAGCTTGCCGTAGTTTCTGATGCCGAAGATCGCAAGGAGCAGGAAGACCAGCGGGATGATGGCAACGGCCATGCCTGCTGGCCTGCCCGCCTGCAGGGCCCCGGCCGCCACGGTGATGACCTCCAGCGACATCAGGATCGCGATCACCCAGTTGACCCAGTTGTGCTTGAGGAACGCACAGATGGCCATGATCAGCTCGAAGAGCCCTATGGCCCCCAGCACCGCGCCGATTATGGTGAGATACCCGGCAAGGATCGCCAGGCCCCCGCCGACGACTTCGGCACCGGTCTCGACCTGTCCGGCGGCCCCGGCGCCCAGGGCGCTGGCGCCTGCGGCGGTCAGAAACAGGAGGGCGAATCCGCCGGTCAGAATCGCAAACGGCAGCAAAAGGATGCCCAGTATAACCATGTTGCGCCGGTAGCTCCTCACCGCGCCCTCGCCGTCGAGACCACCGCGGCGACCGCCGCTCCTCGCCCGCCGCTGCGAGCCGCGGCGCGAGTCCCTCCGCGTGTCGGCGCGCTCGTCGATTTCGCCTTCCGGCGCGGGAGCGAGCTCCTCCTGTGAAGGCTCGGCGCCTCCCGCACCGCCAGGCGCGGGCGACGGGGCCGGGGCCGCCGGCTGCTGCGCCGGAGCCTGCTGCGCCGGAGCCTGCTGCGCGGCTGCCTGCTGAACGGCCAGGCCCAGCTCTTCGAGCGTGGGCAGCTCCATCTCGCCCTTGCATCCGGGGCAGTTGACGACGCGGCCGGCAAGCTTGTCGGGCGCGTTGATGGTCTTTTCGCAGTGGGGGCAGGTGATCTTCATGACACCGTATATGTTTATCGCTGAAGAAAATCGGTGTCAAACTCAAATCGTTCAGCGCAGGCTCTGTCCCAGCCAGTAGTTGAACTTGGGGTAGACGTCGTCCGGCCCGGTGAAGCCCTTCTTGACGTTCGTGAAGCTGGGAGGCTGCGATCCGAAGATCTTGTGGGCACCCAGCAGAGCGCCGTCCCGGGGGTCTATCACGATGACGCTCAGCGTGTATTGCTTCATCGGGGCTGTACCCCTGTGGCCGCCGCGCTCGAGGTACATCCCGGTGGCCTCGACCTTCTTGTAGGCCATCAGCAGGGTGAACCCGCCGCTGGGATCGGTGGCTTCCCGGCCCGCCGTGTTCGAGAGGTGCAGCACGCAGTTGTCGTTGCGGTTCCAGACCAGCACGGGGCCGCTGATCTCCCGGGTCTCGGTCTCCGTGTCGGGGGAAACCTCGGAAACCTGTTCGAGCCCCTCGTTGAACACCGGCAGCAGGCGCGCAATCGTCGGGCCCCAGGTCTCGCGCTCCTGCGACACCCGGTACCAACCCCAGCCGAAATAGCCCCCGACGCCCAGCGCTGCGGCCATGATCACCAGAAAGACAACCAGCCCGGTGCGATCCTTCTTCCTCGCCATTGGTGACCCCCGCGTCCCGTTCCAAAGAGGCGGCGCCGCGACCGGCCGCAACACCGCCCGTCATGCTACTGATGGGCTCGCCCGAGGTCAAGACCTCGGTTGCTCGCGGCTCTTGCGCCGGTTCCGTTCGCGAGCTAGAATCGTGATTCATGCTCGCCAAGCGCATCATCCCCTGCCTCGACGTCAAGGGCGGACGCGTGGTCAAGGGGGTCAATTTCCTGAACCTCCGCGACGCCGGCGACCCCGCCGAGTGCGCCGCGCGCTACGACGCCGCCGGGGCGGACGAGATCACCTTCCTGGACATCACCGCTACTCTTGAATCCCGCAAGACGATCATCGACGTTGTCGAGCGCACCGCCGCGCAGTGTTTCTGCCCCCTGACCGTGGGCGGCGGCATCAAGAAGCTGGACCAGATCAGGGACCTGCTGCGCGCCGGGGCCGACAAGGTCTCGATCAACACCGCGGCGGTCAAGGATCCCGACTTCGTCAGCGCGGCCAGCGACCGCTTCGGCGCGCAGTGCATCGTGGTCGCCGTCGACGTCAAACGCGCGGGCGCGGGCTGGGAGGTCCACACCCACAGCGGCACGCAGCCCACTGGCCTGGAGATGATCGCCTGGAGCGAGGAGGTGGTGCGCCGCGGCGCCGGCGAGATCCTGCTCACCAGCATGGACCGCGACGGCACCAGGGACGGCTACGACCTCGAGGGACTGCGCGCGGTGGGCCGGGCGGTACCCGTTCCGGTGATCGCCTCGGGCGGTGCCGGCAACCTCCAGCACCTCTGCGAGGCGCTCACCGCCGGAGAGGCCGACGCGGCCCTGGCCGCCAGCATCTTCCACTACGGCCAGCACACCGTGGCCGAGGCCAAGCAGTACCTCGCGGATCGCGGGGTGCCCGTACGCCCCGTCAAGGAACAGGCATAAGGAGAACGCTCATGCCCATCATCATCGAGGTCCAGCCAGAACCCGATGCCAAGATGAAGGCGCTGCTGGAGATGATGGCCAAGCACAACGCCACCGACCTGCACCTGAAGTCCTTCAGCCCTCCGATCTTCCGGGTGGGGGGACTGCCCCGGCGCATGGAGTCGCCGCCGCTTGCCCCCGAAGAGGTCGAGAAGCTGGTGCGCGGCATCATGACCGACAGCCAGCAGAACACCTTCAGCGAGAAGGGCACCCTGGATTTCGCGGTGGGCATCGCCGGCAGCGGCCGTTACCGCGTGAACGTCTACCGCCAGCGCGGTACCGCCTCGGTGGCCATCCGGCGGGTGCGCTTCGACATCCCCTCGGTCGAGGATCTCAACCTGCCCGAGGGCATCACCAAGCTGGCCAACCTGCGCATGGGTCTCTGCGTCTGCGCGGGAATCACCGGCAGCGGCAAGAGCACCACGCTGGCCTCCATCCTCCAGCGGATCAACACCTCTCGGCGGTGCCACATCCTCACGCTGGAAGACCCCATCGAGTACCTGTACAAGGACGAGAAGGCCTTCGTCAACCAGCGCGAGGTGGGCATCGACGTCGACAGCTTCGCCACCGCCCTGAAGTACATGGTCCGCGAGGACCCCGACGTGATCCTCATCGGCGAAATGCGCGACCCGGAAACGCTGGAGACCGCGCTGATGGCGGCCGAAACCGGCCACCTGGTCTTCGGCACGGTGCACTCCGGTTCAGCGGCCCAGACCATCGGCCGGATCATGGATTTCTTCCCCGCCCACCGCCACGACCAGATCCGCCAGCTGCTCTACTTCGTGCTCAAGGCGGTCATGGTCCAGCAGTTGCTGCGCGGCGCGCAGAAGGAAATCCCCATGGTCCCGGCGATGGAGCTGATGATCGTCAACCCCGCGATCCGCAAGCTGATCCGCGAGGGAGAGGACGAGAAGATATCCGACGTGATCCGCTCCAGCAGGAACGAGGGCATGCAGGACATGAACCAGTCGCTGGTCGACCTCGTCAAGCGCAAGCTGGTTACCGAGCAGATCGCCATGGAATGCAGCCCCAACCCGGAGGCCCTGTCCATGAACCTCAAGGGCATCTACCTCGGCGAAGACGGTGGCACCATTACCGGCTGACGCCGGCGTGGGACGCTCGTGGTTGATGGTTGATGGTCAAGCGCTTCTCAACCGTCGGACTCCGCGCCGGCCGTAGCCGGACGCGGGTTAACCACGCCGAAGCAGCCACTGCGATGACGGACCTGACGAACATGACGCCTCGGCCCGACACCTCAGCCGCCGGTCAGGCATCCAGCCCTTGCGTGCGACCGCGGACCTGACGGACATGGAGCGTCCACAGCGGGGTTCGAGCGCCGACCAGCCGCCATCAAGCGCCTCCGCCGCGCGCGGGCGTGCAACCGACACGGTCCTGACTTTCGGCTTCGCGGTCTTCGCGCTGGTCTTCTGCTTCTTCTATTTCACTTCGCCCTATCGCCGGGCCGCGCGCGAGGCCATCGGCTCTGTCGGGTACTTCGTCGTGGTCGAGACCGCGCTGGTCGTTCTGCTCGGCGCGGCGGTCAGCTTCCTGGCCGTGCGCTCCAGGCGCGCCGGCCTGCGACTGCTGCTGGGCAGCTCGGCCGCCGTGGTCCTGGCGCTGCTGGCCGGGCTGCTGGTGCCCGGCCTGCGAACGCGGGTCCTCACGCTGCTCCTGGCCGTCCTGGTCTTCACCGCGGCAACCGGCTTCGGGAGATTCCTGCTGTCACGCGTCGGGGCGACGGTCGGCGGCGGCGCCGAGGAACTGGTCTTCTCGGCTGCTCTGGGCCTGGGAGGACTCGCCCTGGCCTTCTTCCTGCTGGGCCAGGCGGGGCTCTTCCGGCCCTGGGTTTTGCCGCTCGCGACCGTGGCGCTGGGCGCACTGGGCGCCAGGCGCCTTCCGGGCATCGCCGAACGCTTCTGGTCCGAAGCCGCCCGCACGGTGCGCGGCGCGGGGATACCGGGGTGCGCGCTGCTGGCGCTGGCCGGCTACATCTACCTGTTCCGCCTGGCCTACTGCTTCTCGCCGCCGAACCTCGGCCCGCTGGACTACGACGCCCTGGAGTATCACCTGGCCGCCCCGCTCGAGTGGCTGCAGTCCGGTTTCGTGTCGTTTCTGCCCCACAACGCGTACGCGAACATGCCGGCTTCGGCCGGCATGCTCTACGCGCCGGGGCTGGCGCTGGCACCGGGGCGGTGGTCCGGTCTGCACTTCGCGCGCCTGGTGAACCTGGGCTGCTCGGAACTGGCGACGCTCGCGGTATTCGTCGGTGCCAGGAGACTGGCGAACCGGCGCGCCGCACTGCTGGCCGCGACGATCTTCTTCGCCGGCACCTGGCTGGCGGACCTCACGGTCAACCCTTATGTCGAGCCCCTGCTGCTGCTGGCCACCACCGCGGCCGTGGTCGCCTTCCTGGCCGCCGTGAGCCGCGGAATGTTCCGCTGGCGCCGCCTGGTCCTCGCCGGTCTGCTGGCGGGAGTGGCCTGCGCCACCAAGTACCCCGCGCTGGTACTGCTGGTCGCGCCGCTCTGCGCCGCGACGCTGCTGGCCGGTGTCGTCCGCTACCGGGGCATCGTCGACCCCGCGATCGGAGCCTGCCTGGTGGGCATCTTCGCACTGGGAGTGCTCGCCCCCTGGTGCCTGCGCAACCAGCGCGCCAGCCGCAATCCGGTCTACCCGCTGGCGGGTTCGAAGATTCCCTCACCATACTGGGACGCCCGGAAGGAAAGGCGCTGGTCCAGGGCTCACGGCCCCACCATGGCGGCCACGGCCGCGATCCGGAGCAACTTCTGGGGACGGGCCGGCGGGTTCTTCACGCCCTACGAGAACCTGCGCACCGGTCCGCTGCTGCTGGTGTTCCTGCCCCTGGCGCTCTGGGGGCTGCTGCGCCGCAGGAGACGCTCGGCCGGCTGGCTGGCGCTTCTGCTGGCGGCCCACGTTGCGGGCTGGGCGCTGCTGACGCACCAGGTCCCGCGGTTCGTCTTTCCGATCTACGGCGCCCTGGCCCTGCTCGCGGCTGTGGGCATCGCCGAACTCCCGGGGAAGTTGGGTCGATCCCTGGCGGGTTCGCTGGTGCTGGCGGTCACGCTGGTGGCGCTGCCCGGGCAACAGAGGTACGTCGAGATCGCCCGCGGCCTGCCGCCGCCGACGGTGCTCGCCGGCATCGAGGACACCGACGAGCACCTGCGCTCCAGGGATCTATCCGGTCCCTCCTGGCAGGCGATCGAGGCCATCAACCGGCTGCCGGCCGGGAGCAGGGTGCTGCTCCTGGGCGAAGTCCGCCGCGCGCTCTTCTCGGTTCCCTGCGTCTACTGCACCGTGTGGGACACCCACCCGATCGAAAGCATCCTGGAAGGAGCTTCCGCCCGGGAGGCCCTCGATCGCCTGGGCCGGCGCGGAATTACCCACCTGGCCCTGAACTCCTCCGAGTACCGCAGGCTGAACAGGTCGTACGGCTACCTGTCGCTCACGGCCGGCGAGCGTCGCCTCCTGAACCTGCTCCTGGCCCGTCATCTCGAGCGCACCGGCGGATGGCCGGGCGGCTGGCAACTCTGGAAGGTGCCGGCGCCGGGGGCGCCCTGAGCCCGGCGACCGCCGGGACCTCTACTTGATACTTCGCCGGGCGAAACCATAGCGGACGGCATCTGCTTCGCTCTCGCGAAGACCGAAAGGAGCCTCTGTTGACCAGGCACAACACGCTCTTCTTCGAGAAGATCTCGAAGTTCGACCGCACCGAACCGCTCTCGTTCGCAGTACCCTTCGCCCAGGGCAAGTGCCTCGACGCATCGTCGCTAGTGTCCTGTCAAGTCAGCAGTTGTGGCAGGGCTATCGCACTTAGCCCGCGCCGTTCGCTGGACTTCTCAACCACAGTTCCGGGGGCCGACGATTCGCAGTCAACCCCATCCAATTAGGGCAGATGCTTCCGGACCGCGCGGCGGGGCGGGTCCGCGGCACGACGGCAATCAAAGGTCTGCGGAGGCCGGAGCGCTGGCGCGCTTCGCGCCTCACTGCCGCCGGCGCCACCACCCCGGTCGGCCAGAGGACGCCAGCGTTCTGCGACAGCAGAGAGGCGCCCGAATCGGCCCCCACGCAGCCGGCGTGACAGCGCGGGGGGCTGGCGCGCTGGCGTGTCGGTTGCGGGCGGCCGTGCCCTGGCGCGGGAGCGCCACAAGACCGGGAAGAGGGTTCCCCTCATATCAGAAGATGGGAGGGGAACCCTCTGACAACTCCAAACCCTCCCGCCGCCACCCCCCGACAGATTACTCATCGGCCCGCAGTCAAAATCCTGTGGTTTTTTCCGCATCGACTGCTCGACTGTTCAACTGTTCTCCTGCTCTGCAGGCCGTCTTTCAACGGCCTGCTAGCGCCTGCCGAAGGCCAGGTTCTTCTCGCGGTAGTCGCTGGGCGAGACGCCCACCTTGGACTTGAACAGCCGCGAGAAGTAGAGCGCGTCGGCGAAGCCCAGCTCGGCGGCGACCTCCTTGACACTCCTGGCCGGGGAGAGCAGCCTCTCGCGCGCGCGGTTCATCTTGACCGCCAGGAAGTACTGCTTGGGTGCCTGGCCGATTGACGCTCGGAACCTCTTGCGGAATTGCTCGTAGCTGATCCCCTGACTCTCCGCGAATTCGTGGAAGTCGAGGTCATCAGCGTCCAGATTGCGGCGAACCAGTTCGCGCGCGCGATGCACGAGTTCGTCCTCGCGGCGTATGCCGATACCCGCCACCCGGCGATAGATCTCGAACAGGATGCGGTGCAGGAGGTAATTGGCCTGGCGGACGCGCGCGGCCCCTCCGTACAGCCAGAGATCGTAGAGGTCCTCGTAGGCCTCGACGATCCCCTCCACGCGACCGATGTGGTGAACCGGTCGGGCCGGCTCCGGCAGGAGTTCGCCGAAGCGCCGCTTCGCCCCTGCCCCGTCGAAGACCGCCCAGTACTCGGTCCAGACCGCGCCGGGGTTGGGATCGAACTGGTGCCACCTGCCGGGGTAGAGGTAGAAGACCGTGCCGGGAACCACCGGCTCGCGGGGTGTATCGACGTCCTGGAAGTAGCCGTGGCCCTCCAAAACGTACATGATCGCGTGGTACCGGAGCACCCGGCCGCCGGCCGACTCCATTATGGGCGCCTTGTCGGGCTGCAACCCCACCGCACCTACGAGGCTGCCCCTGGCCAGCGAATCCTGCACTCCCGCGTGGAAACCCATTTCCGACACCTCCTCGAACCGTGCACCAGATTATCCATGCAAAGCACCAGCTCGTCCATCGCAGGCGCCCTGCGGGCGGTGTATATTCCTTTCAGGCGACGGCACTGTCGTCCGACAGCAAGGAGCGTCATAGTGACCCGCCCACCGGTCTCCATTATCCGCCCGCAGCACACCCCCCCCGACCGTCGCGTCTTCCAGCTACCCCTCGATCCGCCTTAGGCGCAACCCGGCCGAATCGAGTCTGGACTTCCCGGCGAACTGGCCTTACAACGGGAAGGCCGTCTTCGCCAGACTGCTCGCCACCGTCCCGACACTGCCCGGAGGTCTCTGTCAGGCCATGGAAACCAAGGCCAGATCCCGCATCAAGGCCGTGTTCGCCAGACTGCTCGCCACCGTCCCGATACTGCCCGGAGGTCTCTGTCAGACCATGGAAACCAAGGCCAAATCCCGCTTCTATGTGGCTGTCGATGGAAAGGACACCAACCCGGGAACCGCGAAGCGGCCCTTCGCGACGCTGGAGCGCGCGCGCGAGGCGATACGCGCCGTCAAGTCCCGCAGGGGGCTCCCTCAGGGGGGCATCACCGTCCTGGTCGGTGCGGGCACGTATCGCCGAGACCGTGCCTTCGTCCTCACCGGTGCCGATTCGGGCACGGAGCGATCGCCGATCGTCTACCGCGCCGCCAGGAAGGGCACGGCGCGCCTGTCGGGCGCTCGCGAGCTTCCCGCCTCGCGCTTCGAGGCGGTGCGCGACGAGGCGGTGCTGGCGCGCCTTCCCGCCGGGGCCGCAACTCACGTGCGCGCGATCGACCTGAAGGCACTGAAGGTCGCCGCACCTCAACCGGTCATGGAGCGGGGCTTCGGAATGAACACCCGCTTCGGCCCTTCGGAACTCTTCTGTGGCGGGCAGCGCATGAAGCTGGCGCAGTGGCCGAACGAAGGCTTCGCGACCACCGGAAAGATCATCGACCCCGGCCCGCCGCCGGACATGCCGGACACCCGCAAGCCCCTGGACCTCACCGGACGCCAAGGCTGCTTCGAGCTCCGGAACTCCCGCCTCGAACGCTGGGCGTCGGCGCCCGACGCGTGGATCTACGGCTTCTTCCGATTCGACTGGGCGGACCACTACCTGCCGGTGGAGTCGCTGGACCTGAAACGCCGGCGGATCACGCTGAAAGGTGCCCACCGCTACGGGATGCTCCCGGGAAAGCGCTTCCGGGTGCTGAACCTGCTCGAGGAACTCGACCGCCCCGGCGAGTGGTATTTCGACCCCGGCACCTCCCGGCTCTACTTCTGGCCACCCGAGCGGGCCGGCAGGCCCCGGATGGTGCTCTCGACGCTGAAGGCCCCGCTGATCGACGTGCGCGGCGCCTCGCACGTCGAGATCGCGGGCCTTACGCTGGAAAACGGCCGGGGCCCGGGAGTGCGCTTGCGCGGCGGCCGCGGCAACCGGATCGCCGGCTGCACCCTGCGGGGCCTGGGCCTCGACGGCGTGCAGATCCGGCCGGGTGGCAGCGGCCACTCGGTGCTGGACTGCGAAATCCACGACGTCGGCGAGTGCGGCGTCACGCTGGGCGGCGGAAACCGCAAGACGTTGTCGCCCGCAGGCCACTGCGTGAGCGGCTGCCACATCCACCACTTCAGCCGCACCGCCCGCACCTACCGGCCGGCGGTGAGGATTGCCGGGGTGGGCAACCGCGTCGCCGGCAACCTGCTGCACCACGGCCCGCACAGCGCGATACTGCTGGGCGGCAACGACCACCTCATCGAGCGCAACGAGATCCACCACGTGGTCCTGGACACCGACGACGCCGGGGCCTTCTACATGGGCCGGAACCCCAGCCAGCAGGGCGTGGTCGTGAGACACAACTTCTTCCACCACATCGGCAGCAGGCTGGGACACGGCACCTGTGCGGTGTATCTCGACGACGGCACCGTCGGCGTCAGGATCCACGGCAACGTCTTCTACAAGGCCATGGGGCGCTCGGGCAAGTGCTGGGGAGCGGTGTTCGTGCACGGCGGCAAGGACAACCGCATCTGCAACAACGTCTTCGTGAAGTGCCGCAGCGCAACGGGCTTCGCCACCTGGCCCGAGAAGCGCTGGCGCGACTTCCTAAGGGGCCGGACGCGCTTCGGCTACATCGACCGCCGGCTGCACCGGGAAGTCGACATCCGCAAGCCGCCCTACAGCGACCGCTACCCCGAACTGTCGGACCTCGCCGGAAACGCCAATCGCAACTTCGTGCACCGCAACCTGGCGGTCAACTGCGGCGCGATGATCAGCAGCCGGACGCCGGGCAGCCAGGAGGCGACCGAGAACTGGAGCACCCGGACCCCGCCGGGCTTCGTGAAGCCGGAAAAGCTCGACTTCAGCCTGCGCAGGGACTCGGCGGTCTTCCGCAAGATAACCGGGTTCGAACCCATCCCCTTCGGGAAGATCGGCCCGGGCCGCAGGCGCGCGGCGGGCAGCTCCGCTGCAGCCGTGGAGGCGGCCACGAACCCCACAGCACCGCAGGCCGACTTCTACGTGGCCCCCAACGGGGAGGACAGTCACCCCGGGACACTCAAGTCGCCCTTCGCCACGGTGGCCCGCGCGCAGCGCGCGGTGCGGGCGCTCAAAGCCAAGGGTCTGCGCAAGAACATACTGGTCCTGATCCGCGGCGGCACCTACCGCATAGAGAAACCGCTCTCGTTCGACGTCGGAGACTCCGGCACCGAGAAGCACTCGGTGACCTGGGCTGCCTTCCCGGGCGAGAAACCGATCTTCAGCGGCGGCCGCGTCATCACCGGCTGGAAGAAGAAGGGCAAGCTCTGGGTCGCCGAGATCCCCGCGGCGAAGTCCGGCAAGTGGAGCTTCCGCGAGCTCTTCGTGAACGGCCGCCGCGCGACGCGCGCGCGCTCGCCGAACAGGGGATACTTCCGCATCGCCAAGGCGGGACCCGACAGACGCACCAGCTTCAGCTTCCGCGGCGACGACTTCAAGCCCTGGGCGGACTTGGCCGGTGTCGAGGTAGTCTTATTTCACGACTGGTGCACGACTCGAGTGCACCCCAAGTCGCTCGACCCCAAGAGCCGCACCGTCAAGCTCCGCGGTGCGGTTGGCCCCCTTCCCAGCAAGAGCTGGCGGGGATGGGGCGACATGGATCACTTCGAAAAGCACCCCCGATACTTCCTGGAGAACGCACGCGCCTTCCTGGACGCCCCCGGCGAGTGGCACCTGGACGCCAAGGGCGTCGTCAGCTACCTCCCAAGGCGGGGAGAACGCATCGAGGCGACCGAGTTCGTCGCGCCCCTCGCCGAGCGCCTGCTCGAGGTGCAGGGGAAGGACGGCCAGCCTGTCCTGAACCTGCACTTCCGGGGGCTGGCCTTCGAGCACTGCGCCTGGACCCCGCCGCTGAAGTTCGCGCTTCCGTTCTCCCAGGCGGGGCACTACGAGGTGCGCGCCGCCTCCACCGTCGCTAAGGGCCGCCAGCGCATATCCGCGGCCGTCGAACTTCGCGCCGCGGCGGGCTGCAGCTTCCGGGAGTGCCGCTTCGGGCACCTTGGCGGTTGCGGGCTGGAACTGCGCCGCGGCGCCCACCGCAACGTCGTCTCCGGCTGCGAGTTCGCCGACATCGCCGGCAACGGCGTCATGATCGGCGAGGGCGACCTTGCCCGCCGGCGCGGGGAGTCCGGCAAGTACGGCTGGGACCTGGATCCAGAGACGGTCTGCACCGGGAACGTGGTCGCCGACAACCTGATCCAGCGCTGCGGCCAGCTCTTTCCCGGATCGATCGGCGTGTGGGTGGGGTTCACCGAGGGCACCAGAATCGCCCACAACGAGATCCGCGATCTGCCCTACACCGGCGTCTCCGTGGGCTGGATGTGGAACGTCTCACCCACGCCCTGCGCGAGGAACATCGTCGAGCGAAACCACATCCACCACGTGATGCAGAAGCTCTCCGACGGTGGGGGCATCTACACCCTGGGACGCCAGCCGGGCACGGTGCTGCGCGGCAACTACATCCACGACATCCCGCCCAACTCCGGGCGCGCGGAGAGCAACGGGATGTTCCTGGACCAGGGCAGCTCGGAGTTCCTGGTGGAGGGCAACCTCATCCACGCGGTGGGCAAGAGCTCCATACGCTTCCACCAGGCGCGCAACCTCATGCTGCGAGGGAACACCCTGCTGGTGGGACCGAGACAGAACCCCTTCCGCTACAACAGGAGCGACCCGAAGACCATGAAGTTCGGGAAGAACACCGTGATCCAGGCGGCGGCCGGCAAGCCCGTCGCCCGGCGAACCCGGAAGAGCCGGTCGGGCGAGGGACCGGGACACCCCCGAATCATCAGGGAAACGGCCGCGGCAGCAGGCATCCGCAGCCCCCATCGCGAAAGGCTGCTGGCTCCCCCCGGCAACGGGAAAAGGCGGAAATGAGCGGGCGGTGCCTGTCCCTGATAGTCGCGGCGGCCGCCCTTGCCGGCGGCGTTGCCAGCGGAGCAGAAGACATGAAAGCCGACCTCCACGTCTCGCCCCGGGGCGACGACGCCAACCCGGGAACCAGGGCCAGGCCGCTGGCGAGCCTGTCCCGCGCCAGGGACCTGGTTCGCGCCCTGAAGAAGAAGGGCAGGAAGAAGATCACCGTCTGCCTGCGCGGCGGAACCTACCGCCTGGCGAAAACCGCGGTCTTCGGCCTCCTGGACTCCGCCCCCCGGGGAGGGAGCGTCACTTACGCAGCCCAGCCGGGAGAGCGTCCGGTCCTGACCTCAACAACGCCGATTGCCGGGTGGCAGCAGCCGGATAACGAACTCCCGGGCCTGCCGGAAGGCGCACGCGGCAAGGTCTGGGTCGCGGACCTGCCCGACGGCCTCGCCGGCTTCCTGACCTTGTACGACAGGAAGGGCCGCCTGCCGCGCGCGCGCAGCGCAGGCATGAAGCCGACCCGCAAGTACCAGCGGGGCGCCTGGAGGCTGGGCAACCGGCGGATGCCCGCGCCTCCCGAGGCACTGGAATTGCTCTCCAGCCCCGGCGACGCGGAGATATCGATAGTCCCCACCTTCCCCTGGATCCACAACCTCCTGCCGGTCGCGTCGGTGGACAAGAAAAAACGAACCGTCCGCACCTCCGTGCCGGGCACCTACCCGCTGGGCCAGCTCACGTGGGCTCCCGTGCCGGGACCCAGCATGTGGGTGGAGAACACGCTCGCAACACTCGACCGGCCCGGTGAGTGGGTCCTGGACTCCAAGGCCCGAAAGCTCTACCTCTGGCCTCGAGGCGGAGGCAAGCCGGCGGCCATCGGCGCGCCGCGACTGACCGAACTGGTACGGGTCGAGGGCAAGATCGACTACGCCGGCCCCCGGGACGTCCCGGTTCGCGGAATCTCCTTCCGGGGACTGACCTTTACCGGCGGCGACCGCTGGCCATGGGAACCAGCGAAGGCCGGCTGGGGTCTGCAGCACGACTGGGAGATGTTCGACCGGCCCACCGCCCTGGTGCGCTTCCGGGGCGCGGAGGACTGCTCGGTCGAAAACTGCCGCCTGGTCAACAGCGGCGGCAGCGGCGTGCGCCTGGACCTGCACTGCCGGCGCAACCGGGTTGTCGGCAACGAGATCGCCCGCATCGGAGGCGTGGGCGTCCTGCTGGCCGGCTACGGCCCGGGCACCAAGGACGTCAACCGCAAGAACCTGGTCACCGACAACCGCATTCACCACGTCGGAGAGGTCCTCTGGCACTCGGTGGGCATCTTCGCCTGGCAGAGCGGCGAGAACACCATCGCCCACAATCTGGTGCACAACACGCCGTACTCGGCGATCGTGGTCAGCGGGCGGATCCACTGGCGGCGCGACGGGGCCGGAGAGTGCTCCAAAACCATTCGCTGGGACGAGATCAAGACCCCGGTGCGGCCCGGCACCACCTACGCCGCCTGGAAGACGCGCGAGCCCTTCATGCACGGCAGGAAGAACGTGGTGGAACTCAACGAGATCCATCACGTCATGGAGGGGCTCGGCGACGGGAACTGCATCTACGTGTCCGGCACCGGCGGCGGGAACATCTTGCGCCGCAACTACCTGCACGACGTGGACACCCTGCGCGTGAATGCCAACATCCGCTGCGACGACGATCAGCACGAAACGATCATCGACTCCAACCTGATCTTCCGCTGCTGTGGCGAGGGCTTCATCTCCAAGGGCAGAAACCACATCACCAACAACGTGGTCGCCGACCTGCGCCCGCGGGACGGCCGGGGCCGGACCTGCCACCACCAGCGCGGCTACATCGTGCTGCCCTACGGTCACGTCGCGGGATCGGTGATAGAGCGGAACGTGTTCTTCTCCTGCTCGAAGGGGCAACGCGTGTTGACGGAGGGCGGCCAGGAGAAGAGAGGTGTCGCCCTTCTTCGCCAGTGCAAGGCCGACGGCAACCTGTACTTCTGCAGCGCCGCGCCCAACTGGGGCGAGAAACACTTGCGCGAACAGCGCAAGCACGGGATCGAAGAGCACAGTCAGGTGGCGGATCCGCTGTTCGTCGCTCCCGCCAAGGGTGACTTCCGCCTCAGGAAGGACTCCCGCGCGCTGGGACTGGGATTCAAGCCTCTGGACCTGGAAGATGCCGGACCCCGGAGCAGGAAGGTGGCTGAAAGATGAACCGCAAAGCTCTGCCGTACTGTCTGGTTGCGCTCTTGCTGGCAACGGGAACTCTCTTGGGAGCCGAAGAAATGAAAGCCGACCTCTACGTCTCGCCCGGGGGCGACGACGCCAATCCGGGAACCGGGGCCAGGCCCCTGCGCACCATCGCGCGCGCCGCCGAGATCATCAAGGCCGGCGGCACCTGCCTGGTGCGCGGCGGCCGCTACCGCGAGACCGTGCGGCTGACCAGGTCCGGCACGAAGGCCAAGCCGATCCGCTTCCTCGCCGCGCCGGGCGAAACCGTGATCCTCGACGGCACCGAGCCGGTCGCGGGCAAGTGGCAGAAGCACAAGGGCAAGATCTACAAGACAGTCGTGAAGCGCGAATTCGTCCAGCTCTTCGCCGACGGCAAGATGATGCTCGAGGCCCGCTGGCCGAACATCGGATTCGGGGAGATCCTCAGCCGCAAGGGCTGGGCGCCGACGGGGAAGGGCAGCCGCTACGGCAAGATCGTCGACCCGGAGTTGGCGAAGACCGGCGTCAACTGGGACGGCGCGCTGGCCACCCTGAACGTCGCCCACCAGTTCTTCACGTGGTCGCGCCGGGTGGTGTCGCATCGCAGGGGCAGCCGCACGCTGCGCTATCCCAAGGACCTGCCGGTCATCACCCACTACGGGAACAAGACCCGGCCCTGGGAGGACAACCGCTACTACCTTTCCGGCAAGCTCGAGGCCCTGGACAGGGCCGGCGAGTGGTTCCTGGACCCCGAATCCGGAACGCTCTACCTCTGGGCCTTGGGCGGCGACGACCCCGCGAAGCACGAGGTGGCCTTCAAGGCCCGCGACTACGGCTTCGACGGGGAGGGGATCAAGCACGTCAGCATCGAGGGCTTCGAGTTCTTCGGTTGCTCGCTACGACTGACGAAGGCCGAGGGCTGCACCGTAGAAGGCTGCCACCTGCTCTTTCCCACCTACACTCGCGACCTGACCGAACTGGCCGCCAAGCGCAAGCGCAGGCCCACGGTGAGCACGCTGGTCTCCGGCGAGCACAACACGATGCGCAACTGCAGCCTGGCCTTCAGCCCCACCGGCGGCATCACCATGCTGGGTTCGCACAACCTGGTGGAAGACTGCCTGGTTCACGACGTCTGCTGGAACGGATCGCTCAAGTACGTGGGCATCCAGCTGGGCCCCCGGCCCGGGATGGCCGGCGCTCCCGGCAAGGCGCCCCGCGAGGAGGGCAAGAGCGCCATCCGCCGCTGCACGGTCTTCAACTGCGGCAACTCCTGCGTGCACGCCGCGGGCATGCCCCGGATGCGCGTGGAGTACTGCCACATCCACGACGGCGGCCTGGCCTGCAAGGACGTGTCGCTGCTCTACACCCAACTGCCGACGGTCGCCGGCACGGTCTTCGCCTACAACTGGGTGCACGGCTGCCACGCGCCGCACATCGCCCTGGGGATCCGCGGTGACGACCAGACCCGCGGACTGATCGTGCACCACAACGTGGTCTGGGACTGCGACTGGGTTGGCATAGTGATCAAGGGCGACCGCAACAAGGTCCACAACAACACCGTGCTGAGCAGCGGCAGGTGCGATTTGCTTCTTCGCAGCCGGCCCGAACCCAGGAAACCCTGGCGCAAGCAGTGGCCGCTGCTGAAGCGCCAGCACGCCAACACCGAGGCCAGCAACAACTGCGCGCGCAAGACCGGCGCGGGCCAGTGGGGCCCCCCGCCGTCCCTGAGTTGCAGGGGCGGGGACAACTACTCGGGCCGAACGCCGATGCTGGTCGATCCGAAGAAGCTCGACTTCCGGCCGCGCAAGGGCTCGCCGCTGATCGACGCCGGGCGCGAGCTCCCGGGCTACACAGACGGCTTCAAGGGCAAGGCTCCCGACATCGGCGCCTACGAGTTCGGCGGCCAGAAGTGGGTGCCGGGCGTGACCTGGGAGAAGTCCGAGGTCGAGAAACGCATGTACGAAGCTCTGCGATGGTGAGATACGAACGGGCTGCCCTCGTCCGGCGGAGCGGAAAGCCCGGCGCCGCCATTCCCTTGACTCCGCTCGCGGAGGCCTATAGACTTTAGACGGGATCGCTGGTCCCGTTTGCTCGCTTCAGTCATGCGCACTGCTGCACTTGGTGCAGCAGTGCTGGAATGGGGGCCCCAGCGTGCAGCTGAATATCAGCCATCACGGCGACGTGACGGTAATTGATATTGAAGAGCAGCCCAAGAGCGAGGACCTCGACGCTCTGGTCAAGCGCGTGACCAACTTCTGCAAGAGCGGACGCCGCAAGTTCATCCTCAACCTGCGCGGCCTCGACCGACTCTCGAGCACCGACATCGCCGCGCTGGTCAACATCAACGACACCTGCAAGGAACACACCGCCAACCTCGTGCTCTGCCAGCTGCAGAACAAGATCAACTACGTTCTGGAGATCACCAACCTCCGGCCCTTCTTCCAGATCGCCGAGAACTTCTCAGCGGCGGTCGCCCTGCTAGGCGGCGCCGGCGCGGCCCAGGCCGCGGTGGACCGCGCCAATCCCGTGGCGGCCCGCGAGGCCGAGCGCCGGGCCCAGGCCATGGCCGAGAAGTTCATCGACCGCGCCGTGAAGACCCGCCTGCACCTGCGCGTGCTCCAGCTGCTCGAGAGCAAGCGCCTGGAGATCATCAGCCCCACCAGCCTCAGCGACGCCACCGGCGAAGACGAGGGCAAGGTGCTGCCGGTGGTCTCCGACCTCCTGAAGCTCGGCGTGCTCCGCGAGGTGGGCACGCGAGTCTACAACTACAGCCCCAGTCCCGAGCGCGCCAGGGAGATCCGCCAGTTCCTGGACATGTGGAACTCGCCGCGCTACCACAGCCAGATCCTCTCCAAGCTGCTGGAAAGGGAAGGCAACAAGCGCTGAACGGCGCCCGCTCCAGGGCCGGTTTCCGGGTGAATCCTAGTAGACGCCGAACTCTCGTCCGGCACGCAGGATTGCGCGGTAGTTTTCCGGCGGGACCAGGTGGTTCACCGAGTTGCTGCTTCCCAGGATGTGCCGCCCGCCCGGTTTGAGACCCTCGACCACCCGGCGGGCCTCTGCGTAGATCGCCTCCGGCGTTCCGTTGGTCAGCAGCTCGCCGCACTCCACGCCGCCGACCAGCACCAGTTCGGGGTACTTCTCGCGGACCTCCAGCAGGTCCATGCCCGCGGCCACGTCGATCTCGCCGTAGCCGTCAACCCCGCTGGCCACGAACAGGTCGTCGGCCACCGGCCATACCACCCCGTCGGTGCAGAAGACGTAGGGCATGCCCGCCTGGTGCGCGGCGTCCACGATCTTCCTGAGTCGAGGCAGCAGCAGGTCGTGGAAGACCTGCGGCGAGTAGACCGGGCCGGCGTTGGAGGCGAAGTCCCCGCCGGCGAGCAGGAAGTCCACGCCGATCTCCTTGAGCAGCGGCAGGTCGCGCAGGAACTCCTCGACGTACATGTCCAGGCGAATCTCGACCAGGTCCGGGCGCAGCGCGGTAGCCATCAGCCAGCTCTCGTGCGGCGGTATGCTGATGAACCCGTGACTGGTGGCCAACGCCAGGTCGGGAGCGCTCTGGCGTGCCCAACGAACCCACTTGAAGACATCGGCGTCGGGGGGGCGGTCTGCCTCGGCGAGTTGCCTGCTCCTCTGGGACTCTACCGCCTGCTCCAGCGCGTCCATGTCCGCGGAGTCCCCCCGTCCGGAGGTTATCGAGGAGAATGTGTCCGAGCCCGGCGAGTAGCGCATCACGCAGTGGCCTGCCCGCCCCGGCTCACCGAACTCGTAGTCGAACTCGCTCAGTTTGCGGCCGGGCCGGCGCCTGAAGCGCCACGGCAGGCGCAGCACGTCGAACTCCAGCGCGCGGATCAGCGCGAGCAGGTCGGAGTGGAGCGTCTCCACGAACTCCTCGTGGGCCTCCTCCCCGCCGCGCAGCCAGCTCTCGACCTCGGCGCGGTGCAGCGCGCCCATACCGGTGTGCGCCTCGCGGCCCAGCACCCTGGATGCGAAACCCGAAGAAACCGTCTTCTCGAAGACCGGCACCCGATCGGGACGCTCGCCCCGGAATGCCGCCAGCGTTCTCTCGCGTCCGTTCATGTTGCCTCCCGGCTGGCAGGCCGTTGATAAACGGCCTGCTAGAGCTCAAACTCCGCCATCACCGGACAGTGATCGCTGGGCTTCTCGCTGATGCGCGTGTTGACGTCGATCCAGCTGTCGGTGCACTTCGCGGCCAGACTCTTCGTGCAGTAGATGTGGTCTACCCGCCACCCGGTCTTGTTCTGCACCGGATCCCTGGCGCGGTAGTCGTAGTAGCTGTACCAGCCGGGCTCGGGGCGGTGCCGGCGGAAGACGTCGGTGAAGCCCCACTTCACGCAATCACCCAGCGCCTCCCAGCTCTCCGGGCGGAAGCCCACGTGGCCCAGCAGCCCCCTGGGGTTGTAGATGTCGATGTCCGCCGGCGCCACGTTCATGTCGCCGCACCACAGGACGCGCTGGCGAGTCGCGTAGTTCCTCTCGAAGAACTCCCGCAACCGCGCCAGCCACTCCAGCTTGTAGCGGAACTTGTCCGAGTCCGGCTCACGGCCCTGGGGAACGTAGGTGTTGACCACGTTCACGCCGCGGACGCGCGCGCGAATCAGTCGCGCGGGCTCTTCGACTTCCCGCCCGTCCTCCAGCCCGCAGCGCACCTCCCTGAGGGGCTCGCGGCTGAGAATCGCCACGCCGTTGTAACTCTTCTGGCCGAAGACGGCGCACCGGTAGCCGGCCTCCTCGAAGGGCGCGGCCGGAAACTCGCCGGTCTGGACCTTGATCTCCTGCAGGCAGACGACATCCGGCCGGTTGTGGTTCAGCCAGGAGAGCACCGTCTCCAGGCGCGAACGCACCGAGTTGACGTTCCAGGTAACCAGCGTGAATCTCCCGTTCTTCTTCCCGGTCATGGCTTGTGACCTCCTCGGCGCCGAGCATATCGGCGGATTCCGATGCCCGCAAGCCGAGGACGAATCGTCCTTGTCTTTGTATCTATTTACCCCGGCACCTGCCGAATTGTAATGGACACAGGGACCGACCTGTTGTATTTTTCGAACATGCTGGAACGCTACCCCCACGTTGCCGTCGCCCAGGCGGGAATCACGCACGTGGCCCCGGACTGGTACTGGGACACGGTCGACGCCACCTGGAAGGACACCGACATCTGGATCGTCCTGCGCGGCCGGGGGCAGCTGGTCGCGCCCCAGGGCGAGTTCGAGCTGCGCCCCGGCGACTGCTACTGGTATCGCGCCGGCGAACGCTACGTCGCCCGCAACCTGGAGGGTCAGCAGGTGACCGTCTTCTACTGCCACCTGGACCTGCTCGACACCGCCGGCGAAGTCGTGCGCCCGCCGGCCGGGGATTTGCCGCCCCTTTACCGGCGCATGACCGACATGGAAACGGTCGCCCCCATCCTGCAGCGCATCGCCGCGCTGCGACAGGAGCGCCCGCTGCGCGCGGCGGAGATCAACGCCTGGGCCGGGGCGCTCCTGGCCGAGATCGCCAGCCAGGACCGGCAGTCGGCCTACACCGGCCTGGAACTCGAGCAGCACCGGGCGGTGGAGGCGCTCTGCGCCGACATCCGCGCGCTGCCCGGCAAGTACACCGCGGTGCGCGACATGGCCGAGCGCCTGGGATACACGCCGCAGCATTTCGCCCGCATCTTCCGGAAGTTCAAGGGCACCGGCCCCAAGAGCTTCCTTATCCGCACGCGCATCGAACGCGCCAAGCTTTACCTGACCTCCAGCCACTCCGTGGGGCGAATCGCCGAACTCCTGGGCTACTCCGACGTGTACTTCTTCAGCAAGCAGTTCAAGAGCTCGACGGGGATGAGCCCCACCGAGTGGAGACGCTCCCAGCTGTGATTGCCGGCACTTGACAGCTCCCATCCGGGCGAATACTCCTTGATAGACCAAAAAGGCAACTCCGGAGCAGGCCGGAAGTTGCGTTGACAGGAGGTTGATCGCATGCGCAAGTTTTCATCTGCATTCGCGCTGGTACTTCTGTTGCTCTCGACCGCGGCCGGGCCGCGCGCCGTGCTGGCTGCCGGAATCAAGGATTCCGAGTCCGCCTCGCACGGCAACGAGGCCGCCGGCTACCAGCTGATCAAAACCTACAAGGGACCGGGATTCGAGATCCTGCAGTTCAATCTGGCCGTACTGTCCCACTATTCCTACATCCTGATCAGCGACGGTCAGGCCCTGGTGGTCGACCCCGGCCGGGACATCGACAGATACCTGGAGGTGATCCGCGAGCGCAAGCTCAAGGTCAAGGGTGTCTATCTCACCCACTCCCACGCGGACTTCGTGGCCGGGCACATGGAGATGAACAAGGCCCTGGCAGTGCCGATCTACGCCAACGAGAAGAGCAGGGTGGGATTCAAACACATCGCTATCCGCGAGGGATTCGTGATTGAGGTCGGCAATGTCGGCGTACGCATTCTGGAAACCCCAGGCCATACCCCCGACGGCACCTGCGGGCTCGTCGAGGTTGCTGGCAAGCCTCAGATGCTGTTCACCGGCGACACCCTCTTCGTGGGCAGTGTGGGCCGTCCCGATCTGCTGGAAGGAACCATGTCCGCGGCGAAGCTCGCGTCCATGGGCTACGACACCTGGAAGAACAAGCTGTCCAGGCTTCCCGACGAAGTCGTGGTCCTTCCGGCTCACGGAGCCGGATCGCTGTGCGGTGCACATCTGCGCGACGAGCCCAGCTCGACCATCGGCGAGGAGCGCAGTTCCAACCCCTATCTCCAGAAGAAGTCGCGCAGCGAGTTCGTGGCTCCCGTAATCGATGACCTGCCCGAAGCTCCGCAGTATTTCGCGCACAACGCGGCCATGAACCGCAAGGGCCCCGCGCTGGTGGACTGGAAGTCCGCGCCCACCAAAGAGCCCTTGAACAAGGTCCTGGCCGACCCCGCGAAGAACTACGTCGTCGACCTGCGCGACGCCGCGGCCTACGCCGCCGGACACATTCCCAACTCGGTCAATATCGGCCTGCGCGGACGCCTTGAGACCTGGACCGGTATCATGGTCCCCTGGGGCTCGAAGCTCGTACTTGTCGGCAGCCCTGCCGAACTCACGGAAGCAGTACGGCGCCTGCCCCGGATCGGTTACCGGGCCTCGGTCGTGGACATCTCAGACTGGAAGAAGGCCGGTTTGCCGCTGGTAACCAGCGAACGCGTGAAACCCCGCGATCTCCATGCGGCGATCAAGGCCGGCAAGGGGCCGGTGGTGGTGGACGTGCGTCTGCCCAAGGAGTGGATGGCCCTGCGCATCGGGGTTTCCCTGGTCAACCTGCCCATCAACAAGCTTGGCGACATGTCCGCCAAGCTGGACCCGAGCCAGCCGGTGGTCACGGTGTGCAACTCGGCCTATCGCTCGAGCATGGCGGTCGGCCTGCTCGAACGCAAGGGGTTCAGGAAGGTCGGCAGCATGGACGGCGGCGGCGAGGCGTGGATAGAAGCCGGCCTGCCGGTCTTCGAAGCGACCAAGGGAGGCGCATCGGGCGCGCGGAAGATTGTCAGCCTGCCCGACCGCATATCGCCCGCGGGCCTCAAGCGCATGCTCAAGGACCTGCCCGGCACCTTCGACCTGGTGGACATTCGTCCCGCAAAGCAGTTCGCGGACTACAGCCTGCCCGGTTCGCGCAACGTGGATATCGGCGAGGTGCTGGCCGGCCCGGCCTTCCTGACCGGAGCCGGCCCGCTGGTCCTGGTTGACCGCGACGGTTCGCTGGCCATGGCGGTCGGCGGGGTGCTCTGCCAGAAGACGAAGCGACAGATCAAGGTACTGCACGGGGGCCTGGAAGCATACTGGAAGGAATCCCGGCTTCCGGCCGGCGGCACGGGAAGCGGCAAGTCCGCAGTTCCGCCGCCACCTCCTCCGACCGCAGCCCCGGCCCCCGCACCGGCAGATCGCCCCAAGCCGCCCCGTAAGAAGAGCGCGGGGTGCTGAACATGAACGCGACCGACAAAGACCAACCGCAAACGCCGTCCGGGTCGATGAACCCCTACCTGGCAGGAGTCCTGCTCGGCCTGGCGCTGCTGGCCTCCTTCCTGGTCCTCGGGGCGGGCCTGGGGTCTTCGGCGGGACTGGCACGGGCCGGCGCCTTTCTCCAGGGCTGCATCCTGCCCGCGCACGTGAAGGCCAGCGAGTACTTCGGACGGTGGGGCGAAAACCCCATGTCCTACTACCTGGTCTTCATGCTGCTGGGAACCTTCGTCGGGGGCCTCTTTTCGGCGCTGCTTTCCGGACGCACGAAAATGGAGGTGGAGAAGGCCGCGAGCTTCTCAACGCGCGGCCGGCTGATGCTCGCTCTGGCCGGAGGCATTCTGGTGGGCTTCGCCAGCCGGCTGGCGCAGGGCTGCACTTCGGGCCAGGCCCTCTCCGGCGGCGCGCTGCTGCTTTCCGGCAGCCTGGTGTTCATGGGCTGCATATTCGCGGGCGGCTACGCAGCTGCGTGGTTCGTCAGGAGGCAGTGGAATGATTAGGACATTCTTCGGCCTCGACGCGCTTTCCTCGCCCCAGGCCTTCTTCGCGGCGCTGGCCATCGGCGTTGTCTTCGGATTCGCACTGGAACGCGCGGGTTTCGGCAGTTCGCGCCGCCTGGCGGGGATCTTCTATTTCCGGGACATGACCGTGCTCAAGGTGATGTTCACCGCGGTCATAACCGCGATGATCGGACTGGCCTACTTCGTCGGGTTCGGTCTGGTCGAGATCAATCAGATCTACCTGATGCCCAGCGTCTACGGGGCGCAGATCGTGGGAGGTCTGATCTTTGGCGTGGGCTTCGTAATCGGCGGCTGGTGCCCGGGAACGGCGGCTGTCGGCACGGCGGCGGGAAAGATAGACGCGCTGGTGTTTCTGGGTGGCGCGCTGCTGGGCAGCATCGCCTACAACGAACTCTACCCGCTGATATCCCCGCTGGCCTCCTGGGGCGCGAGCGGCACCTCCACGGTCTACGCGGCCCTGGGCATGAGCAGCGGAGCCTTCGGGTTGCTGTTCACGCTGGTGGCCATCGGCTGCTTCTGGGGCGCCGAGAAGATCGAGCGCAAGGTTTCCGGAACCGGCCGCTACCTGGGATCGCGCTTCCTGAAGGTATTCAGCGTGGCGATGATAGCCCTGGCCCTCGGCGCCGCGGTCCTCGGAACCGGGGCAAAGTCTTCCCGGAATGCAACCGCTTCCACCGCTTCGCTCCGCGCAGACGAAGCCGCGATCCTCAAGTCCGTGGAGGAGGCCCGCGACCACATCGACCCGGAGGAACTCGCCGGCCGGATGTTCTCCGGCGAGAAGGGTTTGCTGGTCATCGACGTGCGCCCAGCCAGAGAGTTCGAGAGCTTTCACCTGCGCGGGGCCGTGAACGTGCGCATCTCCGGGCTGTTCGCCTACCTCGCGCCCCGGAAGAACCGCGGCCTGGTGGTGCTCTACTCCAACGGGATGACCCATCCCGCCCAGGCACGCGACGCCCTGGCCCGCGCCGGCCACACCAACGTGTACATGCTGACCGACGGGCTCAACGGCTTCATTGAACGATGCCTGAAACCGGTTTCGTTGCGTTCAGAACCAACGGACGAAACCACGGCCGCGCGGATCAACGCATGGCGCAGGTACTTCGCCGACTTCCATTCGCCGCCGGCCGGGCCGAGGCCTTCTCCTCGGCCCTCCGCGCGCGCGACGGCCTTGCCCTCCGCCAGATTCCCCGGTCTGGCCAACGCCTCCTGGCTGGCCGCCAACGCGAGCCGCAAGGACCTGAAGGTTATCGACGTTCGCGCCCAGAAGGAATACAACGGCGGGCACATCCCCGGATCCCTGGCCCTCAATCCCGAGAGCCTGCGCGGCAACGCGGGCGGCGTTCCTTCGTTGTTGCTGCCCGCCGAATCACTGGCTGCGATCTTCGGCGCGATGGGCATCGGCCCCGAAGACACGGTGGTCCTGGTCTCCAGGGCGGCAAGGATGCGCGACGCCACGCTCGCAGCCATGGCCCTGGAACGCCTGGGGCACGCCAGTTTCGCGATCCTGGAGGGAGGCTTCGAGGCATGGACGTCCGCCGGCGGTGCCACGGACACCCGTCTGCCGGTCGTAGTTGCCCGGAACTACCCGATCCGGAAGGAGACCGATGGATTCACGGTCAACGCACAGACCGTGCTCGCCGATTCTCGCAAGAGAACGAAGATACTTGACGTCAGGCCTGCCGACTATTACTCGGGCAAGAAGCAGGACGAGGCTCGCGGCGGGCACATCCCCGGTGCAGTTAGCCGCCCCTACACCGAGGATCTCAACGACTCCGGCTTCAGGGGTGTCGCCGAACTGTCCGCCGCCTATGCGCGAATCCTGGGTTCACGCGAGAGCCCGGTGATCGTCCACTGCCGGACCGGGCACCAGGCCAGCCAGACCTATTTCGTGCTCAAGCACGTGCTGGGTTACCGCAACGTGCGCTGGTACGACGGCGGCTGGACGGAATGGGCATCCCGGCCGGAACTGCCGGTAGACAAGTAAGGGACGTTCTGCAGGCAGACCGGTCTTCAACTGCCGGCCCAAGGTCCTTACGACCGGGCCTGCCCTCGACGGCGGACCCGTTTCCTGATATCCATGAAGGTCCGCCCTTGTCAAGGGACCGAGTAGACTGAAACAGTCTCAAGGTAAGGAGACCCCGGAGATGAAACTGAGCCACATCGCCATCGGTTGCTGCGACCTCGAGAAGGTCGTGGCTTTCTACGTGCAGAAGCTGGGCTTCAAAGAAGCATTCAGGCTCGAGCGTCCCGAAAGCTCCCTGCGCATCGCCTACCTCGATGCCGGGCAGGGCTCGTTCATCGAGCTCCTGGAGCGCGAGGCCGACCCGGTCGAGCCGCGCAGCGTGGGCCTGGCGCACATCTGCCTGGAGGTCGAAGACCTCGAGGCGGAGCTCGAACGCCTGACCAGGCTGGGTATCGAGCTCGAACGCCCGCTGACGCAGGGCTGCGACGGAAACCTCCAGGCCTGGATTGCAGACCCCGAGGGCAACCGCCTGGAACTCATGCAGCTGATGCCCGGGGGGCAGCAGCTGGAGTACTTCGGGGGGGAAGAGCGCCCCGCAGACCCGCGCTGATCTTCCTCGCACTGTCATAGGTAGACTCACGGCTCGAGGACAAGAAGGGCCGGCTGCCCCGGTTCGCCCTTCAGCTCTTCCGCCCTTCAGCCCGTTCGCTCTTCCACTTCTTCCACAGCTTCCAGCCTTCCGGACCTTCGGGCGGCCTCGGCCGCCCTATGCGTTTGCACTGCAACGCGTTAGGCGCTTGTCGAAAAACGGACATCTCGCCGCCGACTAGTGGGAGGCTAACAGCTCGCCGGTACTAGTATGTTGGAATCAGGGGGAAGCACAGGATGAAGGAACTGACGATGGCGATGCCCAGGAAGCGCACCCCGCGCCTCGCCGGCATCAAGAACCAGTGGGTCAGGCTGAAGGCTCCCTATACCTTCAACGGCTTCCGGTTCCTGGTGGAGGTACGCGCCCGGGACGGGGTGGTGCCGACGCCGGTGTGCCAGGAAGACGTGCGCGTGCGCGGTCCGCTGTGCAGCAGCTGCGGCGCACCCATGGCCCTGATGCGATCGGCCGAGTCCCACGAGCGCTACGCCTGCCGCCGTGGCAAGGCCCACTGCGAGCTCTGGGTCGGGCGCGTGAGCCACCTGAGCTTCAGCGAGTTCATGCAGGACCATCTGCGACCGATGGTCTACTACGCACTCAAGCGGAAGAAATTCCCTATGGAAACCGCCGCTATGGGAGCAGCGTTGAACCTGATGCCCTATTGAACCCCCGCCCGCACCCGGGATCAGGGCCTCCCATCCTGATCCCCCGCCGCGCGCTCGGTGAGGCACCCCCACCGGCGCGCGGCAATCTTTTTGGGGCAGCTCCCATCGTCCTCGTCCTCAGCGAGGCCCGGCCGAGCGGTCGTCGTCCTCGTCCTCGGATCCTGGCTCAAGACCCGAGAACGAGGACGACGACGAGAACGATCGAGATCTAGCGACGGCGAACGACCAGTCCGCCGCGCACCAGCGCGGCGCCAACATCGGTACCGTCTTCGAGGTAGAGTTTCGCGAGTGTCCGTTCGTACTTGTCCCGGCCGCGCCGACGGACGCGCACGACCTTGCCCTCGACCATCTTCCTGAGGGCGGCGGTCGCTTCCCTGGCACCGGGCTCGGGAAAGGGGCCTCTGTGGCCCGGCTTGCCCTCGCGCATTTCCGGCGCGTCGATGCCCAGCAGGCGCACCCTCTCGCCCCCGGCGAGCTTCACGGTGTCGCCGTCAATGACGAACTCCACGCGCTCGCGCGTGTCCTTCGCAGAGGACCTGCGCCGCGACCAACCCATCCGCCCGCGGGCCAGGAGCATGACCCCGGTGAGCAGCAGCGTGCCCAGCACCGAAAGAACCACGCGCCGGCCGGCACGGTTCAGTTTCCCCTCACTGCGTGTAGTCACGGAGGCTTTCTATCGCGAAGGACACCAAGCAGCCCGTTTCCTCTTACGAAGCCGCGGGGTCTCGAAGAACTCCTGAGATCCTCGCTGTTCCCAGACTGAAGGCAGGCCCGGCCTCTCTCCGTGGCTTCCTGGCTACGCGAGAGGAAAGGGATCCCGCCTTTTCGTGCTCTTCGTGCTCTTCGTAGCGAGAAGAGCCTACTTCTTCACGAACCCGTCGATGGCGATTACGGTGCCGAGGTCGCTGTCGAACATCTCGCCGAGCTGCGCGACGTAGAGCTTGCCGTCCGGCCCGAAGGCGCAGGACACCGGTCCCCTGAGCCCCTTGCCGATGATCTCCACCTCGGCCCGGCTCTTGCCACCGGGCAGCCTGACGCGCGCAAGTCGGCCGGGATTGACCTTCTTGAGGGCCCAGTTATTGTCGACGACCACCAGTTCGTCCTTCTTCCCGGGGACGAAGTCCATGCCCATGGGGTCGACCAGCCCGGGCAGGGTCCACTTGTTGACCGGCTTGCCGCTGGCCAGGTCCCACTCGACGATCAGGCCGTCGGCCTTGCCGCCGTCCCCGGAGTAGAGCACCAGCAGCCAGCCGGGCTTCTTGTAGAGGCACTGCATCGGCGAATTCACCGCGATGCCGTGATCATCCGCGGAGAGGATCGGCTTCAGTCGGCGGGCCTTCACGTCGCAGCTGAGCACCCAGGTCTTGGCGTCCGAGCCCTGCCCGCAGATGTACAGGGTGTCCCTGCCGGGGGAGAGGCTCATGCCCGTGAGGTTCCCCTCGCCCTTGTCGGCCTTGTCCCCGGAGGTCGGCGGAACCGAGTTACTGCTGGTCGCCTCGGCCGAGGTGAGCGGCGCAACGCCTCCGCCCTTGCGCCTGACCGCGTAGAAGTTCACGGTCTCCTCGCCGTCGGGCTTGCCGCCGTCGGTAACGGCCAGTAGCCCCTCGGATACCCACACGGCCGAGAGCGGCCCCAGCTTGAAGCGCTTGGTGCCGGTCTTGGCGTCCACCTTCCAGTGTTCGGTCTTGAAGCCGGTGACCAGCGGCACCGGACACTGCTTGTTGGCCTTCGTCCAGAGGTAGACCGCACCGTTGCCGCTGTCGACCACGGTGAGCTCGCCCCGGGGGCTGAACGAGACGCAGCTGGGGTTGTTGAGATGCGACTGTACCAGCACCGCGCTGTAGCCCGCAACCAGCCCGGCCTCGGTCTTGGGCCTGTCGCCCGTCTTCGGCCGACCGCAACCGGCGGCGACCAGCACCAGGAGACTCGCCACAGTGACCTTCTTCATCAATCCACCCTTGAACCATCTCTCTCGACATCCGGTCGAATCGTCGTGATTCCGCCCTCCCTGGCGGAGTCTTGGATTAAACCTGGTTTCCCGGGCGGCCTCACGGGCCGCGCTTGGGAAACCACCGCGCTCGCGCGCACCGCCAATGCAACAAGTCCCGGCTATCACGCTTCTAGAAACCGTCGAAGCTCAAGATCGATTCCAGCGGTCGCTTGGGAACCAGGACTTTGCCGTTCGAATCCTTGGTGACTCGGGTTTCGTCGGACTCGGTCGCTTCGGCTCCTTCGGCCGGATACCCAAGCGCCACAACCGCAAGGACTTCCCAGTCCTCGGGGATACCGAGTTCCTCGGCGAGACGCTCGCGCTTGACCGAGCCGAACCAGCAACTGCCGATCCCCCGGTCCCAGGCGGCCAGCAGCATGTTCTGGAGAGCCGCGGCGCAATCCAGCGCCACACTGCGCGAAGCGCCGGCGGGAGTGAGCGCGACGACGTGCGCGACGGGATTATGCCCTTCGGGCGGATACCAGCCGTTGAGCCAACCGAGCGTATCGGTGGTGGCCGCGACCTTCCCGGCCTCGCCCACCGCGATGAACCGCCAGTTCTGGCGGTTGCCGCCCGAAGCAGCAAAGGTCCCGGCCCTCACGATCTCCGTGAGGTCCTCCCGCGAGACCGCCTTCTGCTCGAACCTGCGAACCGAACGACGGCCCATAATGGCCTCGAGCGTTTCCATCAATCCTCCTCCCTCAGCGTGCATCGACGCCCGCGCCGGATTCTACTCATAGCGGGAGGTGATTACGAGCGCAATGGCCGAGATCGTGCTCGGGCGTCAAGGCTCTGGCTCGGATACGAGCACGAATGAGAATCAGTAGACGTAAAGCGTCCCGTAGGGCCGGTGGGTCGCAGGCACCAGCCGGACGAAGTCCTCGCGCCTGAACCGGCCGGCGTCGACGTCGAACTCCGCGGCGAACTCGCCGAGCAACTGCGCGAGCCGCTCCCAGTTGTCGTCGTCGATAGCCGTGCGGCCGACTTCCTTGCCGAGCTGCTCGTCGCTGACTTCGCCACGCACGTAGATCTCGCCGCCGTGCATCCCGGTGCCGAGGTACTTGCCGGCGATGGGCTTGTCGGGCTCCCCGGTCAGGCCCAGGACGACCAGTATCCCGCCGGACATGTACTCGCCGGCGTAATCGCCGACCTTGCCGCCGACGACCACGCGCGCCACGCGCTGGCCGAAGGCCTTCATGTGGATGCCCACGCGGTAGCCGGCGCTGTCGCGGACCAGCAGCGTGCCCCCACGCAATGAGTGCGCCAGCAGGTCCCCGGCGTGACCGTGAACCACGACTCGGCCGCCGCTCATCGTGTTGCCCATCGCGTCCTGGGCGTTGCCCCTGACTGTAATGCGCGGCCCGTTCATGAACGCGGCGAGGTCGTTGCCCGGCGTGCCGCTGAGTTCGATCTCGCAATCGGAGTTCATACCCGTGCCGATGTACCGGTGGCCGTTGACGTTCTCGACGGAGAGAACCTTCTCGCCGGAGTTCACGGCAGCGTGCAACTGCTCGTTGAGGTCTTTGTAGTGCAGGCCCTTCGCGTCGAACTTCATCCAACGACTCCGCCCAACCACCAAGACACCAAGGACACCAAGGACACCAAGGACACCAAGAAGCTCGTTTCTTTCTGTGGTGTCTTGGTGGCTGGAAGTGTCTTCACGGCCCTAGACCTCAATGCCTTGACCGCTGACTACGTGCTTCCTGTACTCGGAGGGCAGGCTGAGCACGCCGAACTCGTCGCTGAGGATCAGGTCCTTGATCGCCGAGACGTCCACCTGGCGCTTGATGAGGCCGGTGAAGATTCCGGCCCGGTCCACCTCGCCGACCAGCACAGCGCCCACGACGCGATCGTTCCTGAGAACCACCTTCTTGTAGGCCGGCGGAGTCTCGCGCTTCCAGACCAGTTCCTCGTACTCCTCGCCCTCGGGCGCGGTGACGCCCACCGAGACAGTCGGCAGGTCGAAAACCGCGATGGAGTTCATTACCAGCCCCCCGGAGTACTTCTCGTCGCCGCCGGCCATGTTGGCGCCGGCGATTCTGCCCTGCCTGAAGGCGCCCGGCAGGATAGGGATGGGCATGCTCTTCCCCGACAGGAGTTCCACACCCTGGGCCACGTCGCCGGCGGCGTAGATTCCGGGAACCGAAGTCTGCATGCCCGCGCCGACCTTGATGCCGCGGTCGACCTCAATCGCCGCCTCGGCGACGATCGCAGTGTTGGGGCGCACGCCGATGGCGAAGACCACCATCTGGCAGATAAGCGTCTCGCCGCCCTCGAGCGCCACGCCTCCGACCCTGTCGCCGGTGGAGAGGATCCGCTCGGCGGTGGTCCCGCAGCGCAGGTCGACCCCGTTGCGCTCCAACTCGGCCCGGGCCAACTCGCTGGCGGGCACGTCCAGCGCCATGGCCAGCGGCCGGCCGGCGAGCTCCAGCGCCGTTACCTGGAGGCCGATGCGCCGAAGGGCCTCGATCGACTTGATCCCGATCATGCCCGCGCCGATCACCACAGCGCGCTCGACCTCGTTCTCCTCGATGAACTCCCGAACGGCGTCGGCGTCGTCCCAGCCGGTCATGGTGAAGACACCGCGCAGGTTTCCGCCCTCCAGCGGGGGAACTATCGGCGTGCCGCCGGTGGCCAGCAGCAACTGCTCGAAACCCAGCCCGGACCCGTCCGAGAGCGCGAGCTCCCGGCGCTCGACGTCGACACTTTCGACCTCGACGCCCAGCCTGGCATCGATGCCGCGCTTCTCGTAGAAGTCGCGGCGGCGGTACTCCATGCGCGCCTCGTCGATCTTGCCTCCGAGCAGATAGGTGATCAGCGGCCGGGAATAGGTGTGGCGGTTCTCGCGGGAGATCATCACCAGGCGGCCGTCGGGATCGCGCTCGCGAATCGCCTCGGCCGCGGCCACGGCGGCGGTGGAGTTCCCGACGATGACGTACTTCGCCGCCTCAGTCATCACCGGCCCCGCTTCCGCCTCCGACCTCTTCGGCATCGGGCTCGCCCGGGTCGCGATCCTCGTAGACGATGGCCTCGTTGGGACAACCGGCGACGCAGGCCGGGGCGGCCTCGCCGCCGCAGAGGTCGCACTTGCTGGCGATCTTCCCGTCGGCGCCGCGGTGAACCGCGCCGGCCGGACAGACCATCAGGCACATCCAGCAGCCCACGCAGCGCTCGGGGTCGGAGAGCACCGCGCCGGTCTGGGGATCACGCTGCATCGCCCCGGTCATGCAGGCCTCGATGCAGGGCGCGTCGTCGCAGTGCCGGCACTGCAGCGCGAAGTTGGTGACGCCGTTCTCCTCCACCTGGACGCCGGGCACGATCGAGTCCTTCTCCTCACGGAAGGCCTTGATGAGTTTCTTGCTCCTGGAGTGCTGCACCAGGCAGTTGATCTCGCACAACCGGCAACCGATGCAGTGCTCCTCGCGGGCGTAGACCCTCTTCATCTAGTCACCCCCACTAAGCACAGGGGCACAGAAACACAGAGCCGACCACGCGCGAGCTGGTTCATCCGCCCCTCAACGATATCTTTCGACATCGTGTCGAACCGTCGTGGTTCCGCCGTCCATGACGTAGTCTTGGCAGCCATTACTCTCCCGCCGCCTTGACCCCGAGTATCCGCATCTCGCTCTCGGAGAGCCCCACCGCGCGGAGGTGCTCGCGGTTCCCGCGCATGCTCTCCAGGGCGTTGACGCCCATGCCGCCGAGCATCTCCTTGAGCTCCAGGCTCCAGCCGCGGAGCAGGTTCTTCAGGCGGCGCTCGGCGACCTCGGGGTTCAGGCGCTTGGTGAGGTACGGGTCCTGGGTGGCGATGCCCCAGTTGCACTTGCCGGTGTAGCAGCGCTGGCAGAGGTGGCAGCCCATGGCCACCAGCGCTGCGGTCCCGATGTAGACCGCGTCGGCGCCGAGGGCGATGGCCTTGGCAACGTCGGCGCTCGAGCGGAAGGACCCCGCTGCGACGATCGAGGCCTGGTTGCGGATGCCCTCCTCGCGCAACCGCGAGTCGACCGAGGCGAGAGCCAGCTCGATGGGAATCCCGACGTTGTTCCGGATCACCGTCGGCGCCGCGCCGGTACCGCCGCGGAAGCCGTCGATGGCCACGATATCCGCCCCGGCGCGGACGGCGCCGGACGCGATGGCCGCGACGTTGTGAACCGCGGCGATCTTGACGGAGATCGGCTTCTGGTAGCGGACCGCTTCCTTGAGCGCGTAAATCAGCTGGCGCAGGTCTTCGATCGAGTAAATGTCGTGGTGCGGCGCCGGGCTGATCGCGTCCGAGCCCTCGGGGATCATCCGCGTGCGGCTGATCGAGCCGTCGACCTTTTCGCCGGGCAGGTGCCCGCCGATCCCCGGCTTGGCGCCCTGGCCGATCTTGATCTCAACCGCGGCGGCGGCGTTGAGGTAGTCGGGGTCCACTCCGAAGCGCCCGGAGGCCACCTGCACGATCAGGTTGGTCGCGTAGGGCCGGAAGTCGGGGTGCAGCCCGCCCTCGCCGGTATTCGCGAAGGTGCCGCTGGCCTTGGCGGCGCGCGCCAGGGCCTTGGAGGCGTTGTAGCTGATCGAGCCGTAGCTCATCGCCGAGAACATCACCGGCACTTCGAGTTCCAGCAGCGGGCCGATCTCGGTGGCCAGGCGCACCTCGCCGTTGTCCTGGCTGACCTCGACGCGGTCGGGCTTGCGGCCGAGATGGGTCACGAGTTCCATCGGCTCGCGCAGCGGGTCGATCGAGGGATTGGTCACCTGGCTGGCGTTGAGCACCAGGTGGTCCCAGTAGACGGGAAAGGGCCGGTCGTTGCCCATGCCCGAAAGCAGGATCCCGCCGCCCTCGGCCTGCTTGTAGACCGCGCGGATGTACCCCGCCGTCCAGTTGGCGTTGGGCCGGAAATCGAGCGGCGACTGCGTGATCGAAACCGCACCTGTGGGGCAGAGCGTGGCGCAGCGGTGGCATCCCACGCAGGTGGCGCTGTCCGAACTGACCGTCTCGCCATCCTCGTCGTAGCAGTGCACGTCGTTGGCGCACTGGCGCACGCAGACCTGACAGGAGATGCAGCGCTCGGGGTCGCGCGTCACCTGGAAGTCGGGCTGGATCAGCCACTTCTTAGACAAGCGCCGCCTCCTTCCCCGAGCTTCTCAGGCGGCCGACGATGGGCACGCCGCCCTCGGCGGCCCAGACTCTCTCGGGATCCGGGCACACCTCGCGGATGGAGGACTCCTCGCTGGCAACGTAGAGCGTATGCCCCGAGCGCGCCGCGACCATCGGGCGCAGCTTGATGCGGTCGTTGAAGCCGATCATCCCGTCGCGGTGAGCCAGCAGGACGCTGAACGGCCCGTTGAGCAGCGCACCGGCGTAGGTTATCCGCAGCGCGCGGGCGACCCCGGCCTGCTCCGGCGGCATCCGCGCGATGTCCCGCCAGAAAGGCGGCGCCAGCGCAATGCAGGCTTCCTTGACGGGCAGGCCGTGCTTGCGCAGGAGCATGTCGAAGAGGTAGGCGATCACCTCCGTGTCGGTGTGCATCGTGCAGAAGTAGCCGTAGTTGGCCAGGTACCGGCGGTTGATCCCGTAGCTGGAGATCTCCCCGTTGTGCACCACGGACCAGTCCAGCAGCCCGAAGGGGTGCGCGCCTCCCCACCACCCGGTGGTGTTGGTCGGGAAGCGCCCGTGACTGGTCCACAGGTAGGCCTCGTACTCCTCGAGCCGGAAGAAGCGCCCGATGTCTTCGGGGTAGCCCACGCCCTTGAAGATTCCCATGTTCCGGCCGCTGGAGAAGACGAAGGCCCCGTCCATCTCCGCGTTGACCTGCATCACGTGGCGGACCACCAGGTCCTCCTCGCCCAGGTCGTAGTGTTCCTCGAGCAGCCGCGCCCGGGGCCTGACGAAATAGCGGCGCAGCAGCGGCCGGTTGTGGATGATTTCCATCGGCTGCGTGGGAATCGGCTCTTCGAGCTCGACCTCGTAGTCGACGTGCAGCCAGTCCTCGAAGCGCCGGCGCGCGGCGCGGTCGTCGAACATCAGGTGGAAGGCGTAGAAATCCTCGAGGTCGGGGTAGATCCCGTAGGCCGCGAAACCGCCGCCCAGGCCGTTGGCCCGGTCGTGCATGTTGGCGATCATTGTGATGATCGCCTGACCATCCATCCGCCGGCCGTCCTCGCAGAGGATTCCGGCTATCGCGCAACCGCTGACGTCCTTGAGGGAGGACTCCAGGGCGCGCCTTTTGCTGTGGCGTGGCTCCATCCCACTTGACTCCCACCGGGCGCGCGTATCGCGCGAGTTTACAGACCACCATACCCATATTCAACCGCAAGCCGGGCCGGCGTTTATGAAGCTGAACCATGAAGTGCATGAAGAACATGAAGTGGCCCTGGGAGCGATTCCGGTGGTGAAGAGACCTTTTGCGATCTGCTTCGAGGCGAGTACGGGTTACGGCTGGCTTTACGACCGGTTGGCGAAGGTTGCCGAGCGGGTGGAGGTGGCGCATCCGGGTCACCTTCGGATTATCTTCAAGTCCAAGCGAAAGTGCGACCGGATAGACGCCCAGAAGCTGGCGAAGCTGCTGTATCTGGGGGCAGTTCCAGGAATCAGATGTTTGGATCATCCCGCAAATTCCCAGCTTCCCCGCTTGACAACGGCTTGCTCATAGATGTCTTGGTGGTAATATGGGTCCATGGATGCGAACATCATCAAGCGGAATCGGCTGTCGATAGACCTCAACGCCTGGCGGGTGCTGCTGACCGTGCCGTCGGTCCTGGCACGCGGGGAGAAGTTCGCGCTGCGCGCCACGGCCCTTGCGCCCGATGGCCTGCCCAGCGCGGGGTTCCCGCTAGAGCTGGCGTTAGAAGAGTGCTCGGGCGTCGAGGGCCTGCCCGAGTCGCTGCGCTTCGACCCGAAGGAAGAAGGCTACGCCGAGATACCGGGTCTCGTCGCCACCGGACCCGACAGCGTGGCGATCCGGGCCCGGCCCGAGGGCGCGCCGCAGGCGCTGAGCGCGAACCCCGCCTGGGTCTTTGATGACCCGCCCTGGCGCATCTGGTGGGGGGACCTGCACGTCCATACTACCCACAGCAACTGCATCCAGTGGGCATGCAAGGACCCGGAGTTCTGCTTCGAGTTCGCGCGACGCGCGACGCATCTCGACTTCTGCGCCGCGGCCGATCACCTGCGCGGGTTGGGCTTCGATCCATCACGCTGGACCGAGCAGCAGAAGCTGGTGCGCGAGCTCGACGCGCCGGGCAACTTCGTGCCGCTTCTCGGATTCGAAAGCTCGCACAAGACGGGATTCGGCGGGGACATCAACGCCTACTTCCTGGGCAGCGAAGCGCCATTCTTCTGGCTGGACCGCGAGGACATGCGCGGCAACCAACCCGAAGTCACTCTGCGCCAGCTCTGGGACTTCCTGGACGGGTGCGGCGACCGCTACTTCACCGTGCCGCACCACACCGGCCGCTCCGGCAAGTTCCGCAGCTTCGCCGCGCCGGACTACGACGGAGATCGCGAGCCGCTCTTCGAAATCTACTCCGGCTGGGGCTCCTCGGAACGCAGGCACACGCGATTCCCGCTGCACGCCGGCAACACCGACGAACCGGCCTACTTCGCCGACGCCCTTCAGGCCGGCTGCCGCTACGGCGTAATCGCCTCGAGCGACGATCACACGACTACGCCCGGTTGTGAAAGCAGCAGCTGGACTCACCCGGGCGGCCGCAAGGGCATCTCCGGCTATACGAACCAGGGACTGGCCGCGGTGATCGCGCCCGAGCTCACCCGCGAGTCGCTCTTTGATTCACTGACGAACAAACGCACCTATGCGACGACGCTCGCGCGCAACCTGTTCGATGTGCGTCTCGGCGACCTCGCCATGGGCGAGTCCGCGCAACTCGGCAGAGAAGACTCCCTGCGCAAGAATCGCCGCATCACCGTGCGCGCGCTTCCCGATGAAGGCCGCTGCTCGGTCACACTGGTGCGTAACGGCGAGGACTTCGCAACCGCCGCGCTCAAGGCCGAGATGGGCGACGTCGCATTCGAGGACGTCGAGCCGCTCGAGAAGATCGCGATCCGCGGCGCGCAACATAGTCCCGGCGCATTCGTCGCCTACTACGTGCGCCTCCAGGACCGCCTCGGCCAGACCCAGTGGTCGAGCCCGATCTGGCTGGATCTGGAGTAGACTCTCTTCTGGTTAGAACCCCATGCGCTCGCGGGGTTCGTCTTCATCTGCCTTCTTCTCCATCTTCAGCGCCTCCTCGAAGTCGGCCCGGCTCACCGGCCTCTCTTCGCGGGCGGCCAGCGCCAGGCGCGCGGCGTTGAGGACCACGTTCTTGATCTGCCCGCCGGTCAGTCTGGCTTCGCTCAGCCAGTCGAGGTCCACGTCGGACGCGAGCGGCAGCTTGCCGCCCAGCATCTTCTCCCAGATGCGCCGGCGCATCGCCCTGTCCGGAGCGCGGAACTCCACCTTGATGGTGATCCGGCGCTCGACGGCGGGGTCGAGGCTCACGCGCCGGTTGGTGGCCAGCACGCACACACCGTCGAAGCGCTCCAGTTCCTGGAGCAGCACGTTGACAGAGCGCACCTCCCACGACCTCAGCGCGTAATTGCGGTCGTGGAGCATCCCGTCGGCCTCGTCCCAGAAGAGCACCGCCTCGCTGCGGCGCGCCTCGCGAAAGACCTCCACGATGTTCTTCTCGGTCTCACCGAGCCAGCAGTTCTGGACCTGGGAGTAGTCGACGACCAGGATCGATTTGCCCAGCTCCCGCGCGAGCGCCTCCGCGCAGGCGGTCTTGCCCACTCCGGGCGAACCGGCGAAGAGCAGCGTCACGTTGTTGCCGTAGGGCACCACGTCCCCCAGCCCCCAACGCTTGAGCATCTTCGCCCCGTTGCGCGCTTGGGACTGGGCCATGAGCAGCGCGCACTGCACCTGCTCGTCGAGCACCAGCGCGTCCACGGTTGTGACCGGGTCACGCACCGAGAACGCGGATTCACTCCTCGATCTGCGTCGTTCGGAGATTCCCAGCGCCTTACGGGCACGCTCGCCCAGGCGATACCTGGTGTTCTCCACCGCGCAGTGATCCTCCGATTCGGGCAGATCCCTGCCGTCGACTTCGGCGATCAGACCGCGCCGCGCAAGACGCGCGTCGGCGGTCAGCATCGCGATGCTCGCCGGCACGTCATTAACCGTCCGGCTGGCGGCGAAGGCCAGCCAGTCGCCCCTGAAGAGGATGTGCCCCGCCCCCAGATGCCCCAGTTCCCGGCCGATCAGCGCCAGCAGCACCAGTCGTTCCGCCCTGGTGTGCACCAGCCCGCCCCGCGTGAAGAGCTTATTCATCTCCCACTCGGGGTGAACGGCGAGCGTGACCTGCAGGCGTGCCACCAGGCGATCCGCCCTCTTCGCATGGCGGTAGGCGATCTCGGAGTCGCCCCAGCCGTCGCGCTCGTCCTCGATCGCGTCGGCCTTGGCACGCAACGCCGAAGTGAGCATGTAGAGCTGCTGGTGAAGCTCGACTTCGCTGCCAACGCTCCAGGGCCGCACCGAGCCCTCCGGGCCGAGGATCTCCTCGATCAGCCCGGATTCGGGCTGCACGCAGCGCTCCGGGAGTTCGGCGTCGAGATCGCTGCAACGCACCCTTCCGGAGGCCAGGAGCTTCCCGCCGTCCAGGAACCGGCGCATCACTTCCAGCTTGCGACCGGCCTCGACGCCCAGGAATCCTACCAGGTCGGAGACCTTCTCGACGTCGGCGGTGATCAGCGACAGCTTCCCCAGGACCAGCGCAACGAGAACCTCGCGCTCGAACTCGTCGAGCTTCGCGCTGCGGCAGACCCTGGCGAAGTGGAGCGACCGTGCCGTCTTTTCGACGGACCGGTGCCACCAGCACCGCCAGGCGTTGTCGGCACTGCGCGCTTCGTTCAGCTTCCCGACCTCCTCGTCGCGGTTCTTCTCGGCCTCAGCTCGCGCGGCGCGCGCCTCGAACATCCGGCGCGCACCCTCGAGCAGGGCGTCGTGCGACTCGAAGGCCACTGCCTTTCCGGGCAGTTCCTGCACCCTCTTCTTCTTGCTCTTCTTCTCTTTGCTCATGATTCGCGGGCCTGCGCCCTTGGGCAACAGGCATCCTCCTGCGGTCCGCGAGTGCGGATCGCGCTCATCGGCCCGCAGCCGCCCGTGCCGCAACAGCAGCACGATATCCGGCATGCGGACCTCAACTCAGTATTCGGTCGTGTACTGACGGGACGGGGCCGACCCTGCCACGGCCGGCCCGTCAGAAGGAAGGATCAGACGGGTGAACGGCCGTGGGAACAGGGAAAGCGCCCGCCGCTTAGCTCGGTATCTCGACATTCCTGAACGAGCACGGCTGCTCTCCTTACAGATCCCACGTTGATTGCTCCAGTTCAGTAGAAAGTAACGCACGACCCCGGACATCAGCTTGCAGAAAACCGAGAAAAGCAGCCCTCTTTCCTTTACATCGATGGACAGGATAGGCAGGATGGGGACTTGACCCCTGTGTTCCGAAAATGCCCTGTGCATCCTGTACCATGTAAGGAGTGTGGTGTTCTCCGTGACTGCGTGTTCTTCGTGGTGAGAAGGGCCCTGGCCGCTAGAATTGCCGGTGATGAGCGCTTCCAAGCTGAGGACCGAGTTGCTGGCTCCCGCGGGGGACAGGGAATGCTTGCGGGCGGCCGTGGCCGCGGGAGCGGATGCGGTGTACTTCGGCCTCCGGCGTTTCAGCGCCCGGGCGCGGGCGGTGAACTTCGGCGCGGATGAACTCGCGGAGGTAATGGCCGAGCTCCGGAATGCGGGCGTTCGCGGTTACCTGGCGGTCAATACGCTGCTCTTCGACGGGGAGCTCGACGCGGCGGCCGGAACGATAGCTGCCGCTGCAGAGGCCGGCGTCAACGCGCTGATCGTTCAGGATCTGGGCCTGGCACGCCTCGCGCGCGAGATGGTCCCTTCGCTGCCGCTGCACGCCTCCACCCAGATGACCTTGTCGGCGGCAGGGGGAATAGAATTCGCGGGGCGCGAACTGGGCATCTCACGCTTCATCCTGCCGCGCGAGCTCTCGCTCGAACAGATTGCCGCTCTCGCCAATGCGACCGGCGTGGAACTCGAGGTCTTCGTTCACGGAGCGCTGTGCATTTCCTACGGCGGTCAGTGCCTGGCCAGCTTCGCGATGGGCGGGCGCAGCGGCAATCGCGGGGAATGCGCCCAGCCCTGCCGCCTGCCTTACGCCCTTCTCGCCGGGGAAGAGCGGCTCGATCCGGACCTGCCCTACCCGTTGAGCCCCAGGGACCTCGCCGTCTGGGAGCTGATTCCGAAACTCGTGCGCGTCGGCATACGCAGCCTCAAGATCGAGGGGCGACTCAAGGGTCCCCGATACGTATCGGCCGTCACCGGATTCTATCGCCGCGCGCTGGACGCAGCGCTGGCCGGCGGGGACTTCGCCCCATCTGCGGCTGAGTTCGACGAGTTGGCTGCCGGATTCTCACGTGGCTTCACCCGGGGCTTCCTGGGTGGCGCGCGCCACACCGAAATCGTGGAGGGCCGCCACCCAGGCAGCCTCGGCGTGCCCGTGGGCAGAGTCATAGGCGTAACCGATCGCGGCGTCGCGATTGCCGCGGACAAAGAGATCAAACCCGGCGACGGCCTGGTCTTCCACAACGAAGACGACCTCGAGCGCCAGGGCGGCAGGGTCTACCGGGTCCTACCGCGTGACGACGACGGAATCGAGATCCGCTTTGCCAGGAACGCGCTGGATCTCGCAGGGATACTCCCGGGGACGGAAGTCAGGCGCACGTCGGAAGCAGGTGCCAGGGAAGAGACCGTTCGCGCGCGCCGGATCACCGTCGGTGCCAGGATCACGGGAACCGCGGGCGGTGAGCTCGCACTCGAACTCCGCGACGAGGACGGCAACCGGGCAACGGCCAGTTGGCCCGGCCCGCTCGAGACGGCTCGCAAGCATCCTCCGACTCCGGAACTGCTGCGCGAACAGCTCGGTCGCCTGGGCGAAACTCCCTTCGAACTGGGCGAAGTTGACGCCTCCGCTCTCGGCGAGCTCATGCTGCCCAAGAGCGCGCTTAACGCCTTGCGCCGCGACGCGGTCGAAGCTCTGCTCGTCGCGCGTGAAGAACGTGCCAGGCACGCGATCGCCGATCGAAACGCGTTGGAGAATCTGCGCGCTGCCATCCCCGCTGGCGACAGCGAAGAAGCCGCAGCGAAGCTGACTTTGCTGGTGCGCAGCGAAGAGCAACTCGAAGCTGCCGTCAAGTGGCTAGAGACAGCTAAGGACCCGGCGCTCGAGACGATCTGCGTCGATTTCCGTGACACCGTGCTCTGGACGGATGCGGTCGCGGAGATTCGCGCCGCCGGCCTGCACGCAGCGCTGGCAACCCCCAGGATCATCGAGCCCGGCGAAGAGGCAATACTGGAGAAGCTGGCTGCTGCCGGGCCGGACGCGGTGCTGGTCCGCAATCTCCCCGCGCTCGAGTTCTTCCGCCGTCGCCCACCGGAATTGATCGGCGACGCGTCACTGAACGCCGCCAACGCGCTGAGTTCCGCGCTGCTCCTGGAAGCGGGACTGACCAGGATCACGCTTGCGGCGGAAGTTGCCGGGCGCGACGGACTCCCCCCGGGACTCGATCCCGCCCGGGTTGAAATCGTGATCTACCGTCGCGAACCCATGTTCCACACCAAGTACTGTCTCTTCGGCGGCGACGGCAACTGCCACTCCTGCGCGCGGCCCTGCAGCCGCGGCGCACTCCTGCTCCGCGACCGCAAGAACGCGCGGCACTCGGTGCTGATCGACCCGGCCGGGCGCAACACGGTCTTCGCCTCGCGCGCAACCGACGCAAGCGGGGAGTGGACAGCTCGTGCCACCGGCGGCATTCGCCACTTCCGGATCGAACTCTCGGGCGAGAGCCGCCAGGCCACCGCCCATCTGCTCCGCCGCGCCGGGCCGTCCTGAGTCAGAAGAGCCGAACCAGGTACTCGGGAGCCTCGCCGAAGGGCTCCAACTGGCCATCGGCCAACCTGTAGGCGCGCTCGTGCGCCGCGCGGGCGGCTTCGGCCAAAGGCGTGTAGGCCCTTCCGCAGACGTCGAAGAAGCCGATCTGGTAGTTCTCTCCGTCGAAGCGTCCCAGCGCCGACTGGTCGTAGAGCGTGAACCAGTGAACACCCACGCAACCGGGCTGGGCGGCGGCGTCCTCGAGGTAGACGCGGTAGGCCCGTCCGCGATCCGCCTGGCTGGCCACGTGGCCGATGCCCGTCCCGGGGAGCCCCACGTCCAAAGCTCCGAAATGCCACTCCCCGATCATCACCGGGCAGCCCATCTCGCGGACGATCGTCTCGACGCTGTCGGCCGGCACCTTTTCCTTGTAGCAGTTGATGCTGAAGACGTCGAAGCCGCGCATCCCCCGCATGATCCACTCCGGTGGCACGGTGTGGTATCGCGCACCGAGATTGAGGTGGTCGGAGTCGACCCGGCGACAGGCCGCGTTCAGCATTTCAAAGAATCGCCCTATCATCAGCGTGCTGAAGGCCACCAGATCTCCGCGGGCGACCTCCGAGAAACGTCCGGGCCAGCGTCCCGAGGCAACCTTCTCGAGAGAGACTTCCATGCCCCATGCGGCAGCGAGCTTGGCCTCGTTCCCGTACTTCTCCTGCAGCCAGTCGGCCAGCTGCTGCCGGGAGGCGCAGCTCTCGGTGTTGACCAGCATGCCCTGGGCGGGGCTCAGCGCCGCGAAGCCCCAGTTCGGCTCGTTCATCAGGAAGTAGCCGATCATGGCCGGGTCGTCGCGGGTGTCCTCCAGCTGCCGGGCGTATTCCCGGGCGGCAGACTCGAACTCCGGGGCAAACACGTCGGGCATGTCCCTGAATACCATCTTCGCCTTCGAGATGGCGGCGAGGTCCAGCGGCCGCACGTAAGGAAAGCCCGCTTCGCGGGCGATCTCCCACTCCGACCAGTTGGCCACGGTGTTGAACCCCACGCGCTTGATCTGGCCCAGGACCATCTGCGACCAGCTGCGATGCCAGTCTTCGCCACCGAAGGCGCGAACCAGATTGGCGCAGAGATAGTTGATTCCCGCGCGCCGCTGGCCGTTCCGTACTATCTCGTAGCGGCATTCGGCGAACTCGCCCTCCGTGGGAGGAATCCACTCCAGGGCATCTTCCAGCCCGGCGCAGTTAAGCTGGATCTGCGCACGCACGCAGTCGATCCCGGCCGACCAGAAGGCACAGCCATCGGGATCGACCAGCCACCAGCGCCTTCCGTCGTGAAGCGTGCGGAAGAATCCGGTCGAGTCGAAGCACCGCTCGGCCCAGCCGCCCCACTTCGAGCACCCGTCCGGCCACTTCGCGTCCTTCGCGGCCGCAAGTTCGCTCCTGAGGTGCCTCACGAGTTCGTCCTCAGAGCGCATCCTGGCTGGCCAGTCGTGACGCGTGCTCTGACCGAAGCGGTCGAGCAGCTGGCCTTCGGGCAGGACCGGTTTCTCGAGCCGCGGCGGTTCTCTGACGGAAAGAACCGGCGCGGTCATGCACCAGCGCAGGCTCGCGCCGCCCCGGGAGCGGTTGATGAACCTGACGCGATCCACCCTGGCGCGGTCCAGCACCTCCCCACCCACGCGCGGTTTGAGCAGGGCTCCCTCGCGGGGGAGCGTAACCCTGTTCTGGTTCAGGACTTCCAGCGGAATGCGCAGCCGGGCGCCCGCGCCGCCGAGCAGGTTCAAGCGCACGCTGGCGCAGGGACCGCCTTCGCCCTCCTGGAACTCCAGCAGGTAGCCGGTCAGGACCGGGCTGTCGGTGTAGAGATCCAGGCAGAGCCATTCGGCCCCCGCGAGAAGTCCCGGCTCGAACCGGCAGGCCAGCCCGGCGCCCTCCGCGCGGGAGAGGCACCACCTCGCCCCTTCCAGCGGCGTCTCTCCTTCCTGGATCTCGATATCGCGAAGGACTTCGTTCAGGGCCAGCTCGAGTGGGAACTGCGTCATCAGCTACTCCGCCTCACGGTGGCGCGCCAGGCCGCCACCTCTCCTATAGCCGCAAGCAGGCCCCTTTCAAGCCGAGCGCCACCGCCCCCCGACACCCTATTGCTCCTTGGTGTCGCCGCGACGAACGGTATAATTCCGTCATGCCCATGATGTACTCGGCCGGCGGGATCAACTGGACGCCGCGCATCGGCAGCATTCGCGGGATGGACATCAAGGTCCACCTGCTCCTGGTGGGCATGATCGCCTACTATCTGTTGTCCACGATCTTCGACCCCATCGCCTTCGCGGCCACGGCGATCACCATCGCCGCCTTCTTCGGGCTGATCCTGTGGCACGAGCTGGGCCACGCCTTCGCGGCACGCCGTAACGGCCTTTCCATAGCCGGCATCCTCCTGTGGCCGCTGGGAGGGGAGTGCCAGATCATGGGGGGAATGCCCTCACCCCGGGCGGAGATCTACGTCTCGCTGGCCGGGCCGGCCTTCCACGCCCTGGTCGTGCTGGTCACGACACCGCTGCTGTTCCTGCCCGACTGGCTGCCGCTCCTGACCTCCGTTTTCCGGTACTTCTGGTTCGTGGCGGCAATGATCCTGTTCTTCAACCTGCTGCCGATGTACCCGCTGGACGGCGGCCGCGTGTTCCGCGCCCTGCTGGCCTACAGGCTGGGCGCCGTCCGGGCGACCCTGGTCGCGGTGCGCGTTGGCCAGGTTCTCGCCGCCCTCTGCGCAATCGCCGGCCTGTTCTTCCTGGGCCCGATGATCGCCATCCTCTGCGTCTTCCTGGCGATCTCGGCGGAGAACGAGTGGCGAGCGGTGCGCCACAGCGGCCGGGTCTACCAGCCCGAGGCCGCCAATATCTACGCACAGGAGCTGGGCATCAAGGACGACTGGTCCAGCGAAGCGGTGGCCGGCTACGGCCGCACGGAGAAGAAACCGGGCTTCTTCGCCCGCTGGCGGACCAGGCGCCGCCTGGCGAAGCTCGCCAGGGAAACCGAGCGCCACGAGAGGATGAGGACCGAGGTCGACCGCATCCTCGAAAAGGTCTCGCGCGAGGGCATGCCCTCGCTCTCGGCCAAGGAACGCAGGATCCTCAAGGAAGCCTCCAACCAGTACAAGCAGAAGGACAGATAGGCGGGAACCCCGGGTTCCGGGTGTTGGGGGTTCCCGGCACCCCAAGCCTGAAGACCAACACCCTTGACCAACACCCGACATCTTTACCGGATATTTCCGGTGGCTGGACCCGGGTCGAACGTTATATATCTTGCGGGCTGTCGTTTGCGCCCGGATCGGACAGAGATGAGCAACCTGCATCCGGCACTCGACAGCGGCCACTCCTGGTGGCTGCTGCTGGCGCTGACCGGCCTGGGGGCCGGCCTGGTGGTATTCTTCTACCGCCGCGTCTCGGGAAACGTCGACCGGGGATCGCTGGCGGCCATGATCGTGCTGCGGGTAGTCCTGATACTCCTGGCGCTGGTGGTGCTGTTCCGACCGAGCCTGGGGTACGAACTGGGCACGCGCGAGCGCCCGGGACTGCTGCTGGCCGTGGACCGCTCCAGGAGCATGAGCATCTCCGACGCCCCGGGGTTGCCCAGTCGCTTCGACCGCGCGCGCAGTGCGCTGCTGGGCTTCGGCGGCGCGCTCGACAGCCTGGAGAAGGACTTCAAGGTCCGGTTGTTCGCCTTCGATTCCGCGGCGCACCCGCTGGAGGAACCCGGGCTGTTGCGCGACGAGCGCGCCGAAGGGGAAGCCAGCGCCCTGGCGCCATCGCTGGAAATGGCCGCCGCGGACTTCAGCGGCGAGCGGGTGGCCGGGCTGATCGTGCTAACCGACGGCGCCGACAACTCCGGCAGCGACCCGGTCGAGCGGCTCAAGGGCCTGGGCATGCCCGTCCACCCGGTGGCGGTCGGCACGCGACTCTCCGAGAGCGAGGGCTTCAGGGACGTCGCCGTCACCGGCGCCGAAGCCGGGCGCTACGCCGCGGTCGACAACATCTGCACGGTGCGCGCCTACGTCGACGCCCGCGGGTTGCGCGGCAGGCGCATGCAGGTCAGGCTGATCGTCAATGACGGCGAGGGCTCGCCCGAGAAGGCCGCCCGCGAGATCACGCTTGACGGGCGCCGCGGCGACCAGCAGGTGGAACTGAGCTTCACACCGCGCCGTCCCGGCGACTGGAACGCTCGCGTGGAGATCAAGCCGGACCCCGACGAGCGCCTGCGCGAGAACAACGTGCAGGAGTTCCTGCTCAACGTCACCGAACCGCGGATCAGGGTGCTCTTCGTAGACGGCCGGGTGCGGCCCGAGTACGGGTTCCTGCGCCGCAACTGGTCTCTGGACCCCATGGTCGAGGTCACCAGCTTCTACCGCGTGCGCAAGGGCGTCTTCGTGGAGCAGTCACCGGCGGGCAAACGCAGCAACAGCACCGGGGGGCAGTTCTTCCCCGGCGATTACGGTACCGCGCAACGCTTCGACGTCTTCGTGCTCGGCGACATCGAACGCGCCAGCTTCTCGGACAAGCAGGTAGAGACCCTCCGCAAGGCGGTCAGCGAAGGCGCGGGGCTCCTGTGCCTCGCCGGCCAGGCGGCCTTCTCCGACGGCGGCTGGTCGAATTCCAGGCTCGCGGAACTGCTGCCCGTGAACATGGGCCCCGGAGGCAAGAAGGCCGGCAAGTTCAGCATGCGCCTTACCACCGCCGGCAAGGCCCACCCGGTATTCGCGGGATGCGCCGACTTCTTCACGACAGGCAAGCAAGGCAAGCTGCCCCAGCTCGAGTTCATCAACCTGCTGGGAGCGGCCAAGCCCGGCGCGAAGGTCCTGGCCGAGCACGCGACGCTCAAGGGCCCGACCGGCCGGGCCCGGCCGGTCTTCGCGCTGCAGCGCTACGGCAAGGGGCGAACCGCGGTGTTCGCCGCGGGCCCCACCTGGCGCTGGGAGCTGCTGCGCGGTCGCGGGCGCCAGACCCCCTACGCCAGGTTCTGGGGGCAACTGGTGCGCTGGCTGGCCAGCGAGGACGCCAAGCGCAAGAGCGCGGGAGAAGGCCTCAGCGCGCACATCGACAAGCGCCTCTACCAGCCCGGCGAGAAGGTCCGCCTGTGGGCCGAGGCCCACGCCGAGGGCGGGCGACTGGCGACCAACGCAAAGGTCCACGCCACGGCGGTTGCGCCCGGCGGCGGGAGCACCCGGCTGCAGCTGGCCCCGGTGGCAGAAAGCCCCGGTCAGTTCGAGACCATCTACGCCCCGTCCGGCCCCGGGGCATACGCCATGACCGTGGTGGCCCGGGACCGGGGGAAGAAGCTCGGCGAGGTCAAGCTCACGTTCAGGGTGGGCAAGCCCAACCTCGAGTTCGAGAAGCTGGACCTCAACGAACGCCTGCTGCGCCGGCTGGCCGAGAAGACCGGCGGCCGGTACTACGACCTGGCGGTCATCGACGAATTGGTCGGCTCGCTGGTCGCCGAGGTCCGCGAGGGCAGCAACAGCCGCGAAATGCGCTTCTATCCCGACAGCCAACCCAAGAGCTGGCTGGTGATCGCGATCTTCATGGCCGCGATCGGCGCCGAGTGGCTTATTCGCAAGCGCCTGCAACTGAGCTAGTCGGGCGTGCCGCCAGTGTAGAACACAAGCGAAAAGCAATGTGCGCCGCACCTGTCGCCCCGCCTGACCTGCAGCTGCTGATCCTGACGTTCATCATGATAGGATTCCCGGCAGCGGTGATCACCGTTATCCTGGTGCTGACCGGGGCTGCGCGGCGCAGGCTGATCCGCACCTGGCGGAAGCTGGCCGAGCGCACCGGTCTGGAAGTGCGCGTGCCCTGGGGCCGGCTACCCCTCAACAGGCACAAAACGCCGCGCCTGGAAGGCAATTACCGCGGAAGAACCGCCGGCGTGGAGATGCAGTGGAGCCGCGACCGCCGGAAGCCGGCGCAGGACGCCGGCGAAGGCAAGCTCCTGCTGCACCACGCCCTCAGCTTCCGCCGGCGTGACCTGTGGCTGCGCGTGCGCGTGGGAGTCGACCTGCCCGCCGGCGGCTGGGCGTTCCTCTGCGACCAGCGCTACTTCAACGACCTGCACTTCACCGCGCGCAAGCACGCCGCTGGCCGCTGGTGCGGGCGGGACCTCTTCCCCAACGGGGAGATCGCCCTGCGCACCGACCGGCCGCGTGACCTGGCCCGTGCGCTGGCCAGCGAGGAACTCCGCCGGCAGGTCGCCGCCATCCTCGATCCGCGCCACCACGCGCTGATGCACCTCGCCGCCGGCCAGCTTTGCTGGCACAGCGGCGAAACCCACTGCGGCCTGGACCGGCTGCTGGTGGTCCTCGAGACACTCTGCGACCTCGCCGAGAAACTCGAAGACCCTCCCAGGTAAGGACCGGGCGCCCCTTGTCGGGTGTTGGTGCGGCCACCTGCCAACGACTACTGCCTCCCGTTGCATACCCTGCCGGACGTGATAGCATGCGCTGCCCGAACATGATAGCATGCGCTGCCCGAAGAGGAGACTCAATCGATGAATACCTGCGAGCGGAAAGCCCCTGGCGGTCAGCTGCCGGCCGGCGGGGTTGTGGTTTCCACCCGTTCCGACCGGGGCCACTTCCACGCGGAGGACTTCGAGTCCGACGACCGGGCTGCCCAGCATGCCTTCGACCGCATGGTTGCGGATCCCGCGCTGCCGCGGACGCTGGTGCTCGACGCCCCCGACCGGCCCTTCGCGTTCGCGGGACCGCTGCGGGTCTGGCAATCGCACTCGCGGGTTACCTCCACCGGCGGCGTGACGGTCACGCCCGCGCCGGGCTACTGCGGCCCGCTGATCGAGACGGCACTCGACCCCGAGCGAACCGAGCGCGGCGAGGACGGCCTGGTCACCGACGTGACCCTCGACCACATCATGCTGAACGGCCTGGACCGCTCCCTGGGCCTGAAACTCAAGCACGTGCAGCTGTCCACCTTCCACAACCTGCACGTCCGGCGAACGGACGGGCCGGGCCTTTGGCTGGCGGACTTCTGCATCGAGAACCTCTTCTCCGACTTGGTGCTCTCCGACGAGTGCGGCAGCGCCAAGCTGCCCGCTCTGCTGATCGAGCCGGAGAGCAACGACCGCCCCGAGGGCCTGGACGACATCGGCAACATCACCGTCAACAGCACGCGCCTGGCGGGAATCATGATCCACTTCCCGACCAACGACTGCATGCGCATCGGCTGCGGCCCGGCGGAGGTCCCCGCCGGCCGCCGCCAGCGCAAGATCCAGTTCAGCGGCTGCTACTTCCACGCCCACCCGCGCCAAACCCGCCCGCTGGTCACGATCGGCGACGCCTTCGAGCTGGCATTCGTAGGCACCCAGATGCTCTGCTGGTCGGACCAGCCGGCCGTGCAGCTGGGCACCGAAGGCGACCGCTACGGGGCGGGCATCACGCTGATCAGCCACTGCTTCTTCGGCAGCCGGCCGGGGTCGGAGTCGGTGGGCATCCGCGCCGTCAAAGTCGAAACCGGCGCGCCGTTCCTGTGCGCCTTCGGCAACAGCTTCGGCAGCGCCGACCGGCGACTGAAGCACGCCGTCGACTGGGGACCGCAGGCGGGCAAGCAGGCGGCCTGGGCCGCCAACGCCGTGCACGTGGCCGACGAGAGCTTCGTCGGCGTGCCCCCGACCAACGCAGACGTCCTGCCCTTCGCGGCGGAGAGCGGCTGAGAAGGGGAGACACGAAGCGAGAAGGCGCAGAGGAACACAGGCCCAGGGTTTCTCTGGAGTCTGTGCTTCCGGCGCCCTTGTCCTGCTTCCCCTTTCCCACCGCACGAAACAGTCGGACGGCCCCGTTCCTTTTGACGCCGCCCCTGCGCCGACTACCATATCCGCGAAAGATGGACTGGGAACCCGAAACCCGAAACCCGGAACCGGAGCAAAGCGATGCCCAAGATCTGGCAGAAGGACTACGACCTCAATCTCGAAGTCGAGGCCTACACCGTAGGTGAAGACCACATTCTGGACATGGACCTGGTCGAGGCCGACTGCCTCGGATCGGTGGCCCACGCCCGGACCCTGGTCAAGGCCGGGATTCTCAAGCAGAGCGAGGCCGACCGGCTCCGCCGCGAGCTCAGGAATATCGTGGCCGACTTCCGCAAGGGTCGCTTCAAGATCAAGCGCTCGGAAGAGGACGTGCACACCGCGGTTGAGAACCGCCTGACCAGGAAGCTGGGCGTACTCGGCAAGAAGATCCACACCGGCCGCAGCCGCAACGACCAGGTGATCGTCGACTGCCGGATATGGGCCAAGGGCGCGCTGCTCGAACTCACCGAAGCCGTCAGCAAGTGTGCCGGCGAACTCCTCAAGCTGGCCTCGCGGGGCAGGAACTGGCCGCTGGTCGGCCGGACACATATGCAGCGGGCCATGCCCAGCAGCGTTGGTCTCTGGGCCGGAGCCCTGGCCGAAAGCCTGCTCGATGATCTGGAACTGGTCAAGGGGGCCTATGACCTCGTGAACCGCTGCCCACTGGGCAGCGCCGCCAGCTACGGCGTGCCGATCGATCTCGACCGCAAGCTCACCGCCAGGCTGCTGGGCTTTGCCGCTCCGCAGAATAACGTCCTCTACGCCAACAACAGCCGCGGCAAGTTCGAAAGCATCTGCCTGAGCGCCGCCGCGCAGGTCATGCTGGACCTGTCCAAAATGGCCCAGGACCTGATTCTCTGGAGCATGCCCGAGTTTGCATATTTCAAGCTGCCCCGTGAACTCTGTTCGGGCAGCAGCATCATGCCCCAGAAGCGCAATCCCTGCGGCCTGGAGCTGATCCGCGCCAAGACCGCCAGTGTCTACTCGCAGATGTTCGCGGTGATGGAAATCTGCCGCGGACTGCCCAGCGGCTACAATCGCGACAATCAGGAGACCAAGGGGTTCTTCATGCGCGGAATGGGCACCGCAATCGCCAGCGCCCGCGTGGCCGCCCTGAGCATCCGCAAGCTGGAAGTGGACATCAAGGCCCTCAAGGCCGCCTTCCACCCGGAAGTCTACGCCACCGACGAAGCGCTCGACCTGGTGCTCGGGGGCATGCCCTTCCGCGACGCCTACAAGCAGGTCGGCCTTAACCTCGAGAAACTCGGAGACCGCGACCCGGTCGAGACCATCAGGCGCAAGAAGAGCGTCGGCGCGACCGCCAACCTCAACCTGGCCCACGCCCGCAAGCAGCTGGCCGCGGCCCGTCGCTTCGCCTCGGGCGAAACCCGCAAGGCGGCTAAGGTCAGGAAGGCGCTTCTGGGTCTCTGACGCCCAATGACCCGGCGGCAAAGGTGATACTGACGTGTCGGGCAAGCGGCGCCGACCATAGACCTCGGGGGTTAGCAGGCCGTTGAAAGACGGCCTGCTGGACCAGGAGAGCAGTTGAACAGTCGAGCAGTTGATGCGGAAAGAACCACATTGGGAAGGTTAATCCTCTCCTGCGTTCTCTTGAGTGGCCAGGTTGCTCAACCTGTGCTCCGGAACACTTCTTCAACGGCCTGTTAGGGGTTATCGATGAGCACTATCGCCAGGATTGTCAGCATCAACCAGGGCTCGCGCTTCGCCGGAAGCGTCTCCGCCAACCGCGAGATGATTCTCGGCCTGCTGGACCAGGCCCTCAAGGAGGAGCCCGACATCGTATGCCTGCCGGAGGCCTTCCCGGCGGGCGGGCTGGCCGGGGTGCCGCTGTCGGAAAAGGTCGAGAGCGTGCCAGGGCCCTCCACCGACGCCTGCGCGGAGCGCGCCCGCCGGGGCCGCTGCTACGTGATCTGCCCGATCAAGACCGAGCGCAGCGGCCGCTACTGGAACTCGGCGGTGATTCTCGATCGCGACGGCCAGGTGATCGGCATCTACGACAAGCTCTGCCCGGTAACCAGCACGCACGACTACACCGAGATGGAGGGCGGGGTAACGCCGGGATCGCAGGTCCCGGTCTTCGACCTCGACTTCGGGCGGGTCGGCGTGCAGATCTGCTTCGACGCCGGCTTCCCCGAGAACTGGCAGGAACTCGCGGGGGAGGGCGCGCGCCTGATCTTCTGGACCTCGGCCTACGACGGCGGGTTCCCGCTGCGCTGCTACGCCTGGCTGCACCGCAACTACGTCGTCAGCAGCGTGCGCGCCGGGCGCGCCCGGGTCATCGACCCGCTGGGCGCGATAGTCGCCGAGAGCGGAACCGGCCCCGGTCTGGTCTCGCACAGGATAAACCTGGACAACCTGGTCTTCCACAACGACTTCAACCACACGGTCGCGGCGCAGGCCGCCGAGCGCTACGGCCAGCGCGTGGAGGTGCGCAACTCCGCGCCGGGCTCAGGGCACCTGCTGCTCGAACCCCGCGACGCCGACCTCGAATGCTCGAAACTGGCGAAGGAGCTCGGCCTGGAACCGGCCTCGCAGTACCACCAGCGCCACCGCGAGGCCTACGCCCGACTGCGCGCCGGAGAGACCGCGCCTCCCCAGAAGGCGGCCCACGGCCGCCGCGCCCAGTACCCGGAAGACTGAGCCCCGCCTCGACATGCTCCAGGCGGGGCAGTGCTTCGGGTCTCGGTGTATCGTAGCGGAAATCGCCCGCCTTGACTCACCTCAAGGCCAGGACTATACTTCGATCCTGCGTAAGCTCTTGGGTTAGCGGAGGAAGGCGGCTCTTGGCCGACGCCAGCGACAGGAATCTCGGCCGAGTGGCCATGGCCCACGGCCTGGTCAGCGAGGCCGAGTTGCGTGCCGCGCAGGACGAACTGGCCCGGCGCGGGCAATCCGAAATTCCGGGGGCCCTGGGCGCCTACCTGGTGGAGCAGGGCTCGCTGACCACCAACCAGCTGGAACGCCTCATGAGTGCCGCGGCCGCCGCCGCGGTCAAGAAACCCAAGGTCGGCAACTACCTGCTGGTCGAGAAACTCGGCGCCGGGGGCATGGGCGCGGTCTACCGCGCCAGGCGCGCGGCCGATGATGAAGTCGTGGCCCTCAAGATCCTGCCGCGCAGCAGAGCCACCGACGAGGAGTTCCTGACCCGCTTCGAGCAGGAGGCCCGCGCGGCTTTCGAGCTCAGCCACCCCAACATCGTCCGCGCCCTGGATATGGGCCAGGCCGACGGCTATCACTACATCGCCATGGAGTACGTCGACGGCCGCGACCTGTTCTCCATGCTCGAGGAGCACGGCAAGCTCGCCGTGTCCCAGGCAATTGACATTGCGGTGCAGATGGCCGCGGCCCTGGAACACGCCCACGAGGCACGCCTGGTGCACCGCGACATCAAGCCGGACAACATCCTCATCGACAAGAGCGGAATGGCCAAGCTCACCGACCTGGGCCTGGTGATGGAGGAAGCCCCCGCGGGGGGCAAGCCGCGAATTACAAAGCGCGGCCTGGCGATGGGCACGCCCTTCTACTTCTCCCCGGAGCAGGCCCGCGGCGAGGAAGACATCGACATTCGCTCGGACATCTACGCCCTGGGCGCCACGCTCTACGAGATGGTCACCGGCAAGCCGCCCTTCGAGGGCGAGAACGCCGCGCAGGTGATGCTCCAGCACATCCAGGAGCAGGTGATCAGTCCCAAGGACATCGACCGCTCGCTGCCCGACGGCCTCTGCCGGGTCATCGAGAAGATGATGGCCAAGGACCGCGAGGATCGCTACCAGGATCCCACCGAATTGCTCGAGGACCTGCGCCGGCTGCAGGCCGGGGAAGAGCCCGCGAACACCGATCTGAAGCCCTGGGAACAGACCGTCCGCAAGGCCGGCGGCCCCAAGATCAAGAAGACCCGCAGCAAGCTCGCCCCGGTGAACTTCAGCGACGTGCCCCAGGCGCCGACGCGCGCCAGCCGCATGCGGCTTCCCGCCAACGGCCGCGGCAGCCGGGGCACGACCGCCCGCCGCTCCACCCGCAGTCGCAGCACGCGCCAGGACGCGGCCGGCGGTGGACTCCCGCGCTGGGCGGTGATCGCCGCCATAGTAGTGCTGGCCCTGGGCTGCGCGCTCGGCGGCTACATGCTGGCCGTCAGTCGCGAGGACGGCGGAGGGTCTCCCGGGGCGAAGAACGGCGCATCCGGGCAGCCCGAGTCACGGTCCGGGCGGCAGAAGCCAGAGAAGCCCTCCAAGTGAACCCCGCCCAGCTTCGCACCAGGATGCTCGACGAGATCCTGCCAGGCGTCGAAACGCCCGGGCAGTATATCGGCGGCGAGATCAACTCGGTCCCCAAGCCTCAGGCGGAATGCCGCGTGGCGCTGTGCTTTCCCGACACCTACGCGGTGGGCATGAGCCACCTGGGACTCAAGATTCTCTACGAGACGCTCAACGCCGTCGAGGGTGTCGCCGCCGAACGCTGCTTTCTGCCGCTGCCGGACATGGAGAAGGCACTTCGCGACGCGCGCCTGCCGCTCCACGGCCTCGAGACCTTCACGCCGCTGGGCGACTTCGACGTGCTGGGCTTCTCGCTGCAGTACGAGCTGACCTACACGAACCTCCTGGCGATCCTGGACCTCGCCGGCCTGCCACTGCGCTCGGCGGACCGCAAGGCCGGCGCGCCGCTGGTGATTGCCGGCGGGCCGGGCGTCTACAACCCCGAACCGCTGGCGGACTTCGTGGACCTCTTCCTGGTCGGCGAGTCCGAAGAGTCGCTGCCGGAACTCGTCGAACTGGTGCGCGCGGCGGGAAGGGACGCCCCCCGCCGCGAACTCCTCCTGGAATGCGCCCGCCGGGTTCGCGGCGCCTACGTCCCCGCGTTCTACGACGTGCGCTACGCGGCCGACGGGCGCGTCACGGAGATAACCCCGCAGGCCGACGGCGTTCCGGAAGTCGTCGAGCGCCGGATCGTCCGGGACCTCGACGCCGTGGTCGCGCCGGCGCGCCCGGTGGTGCCCTTCGTGGAGACGGTCCACGATCGCCTCGCGGTGGAGATCATGCGCGGCTGCGCCCACGGCTGCCGCTTCTGCCAGGCGGGCACCACCTATCGCCCTCTGCGGCACCGCTCGGTCGAGAAGCTTCTGGCGGTAGTGGGGCAAGGCCTGGCCGCCACCGGCTACGACGAGGTCGGGTTGCTCTCGCTCTCGAGCTCGGACTACCCGCACCTCGAGGAACTGGTCACCCGGCTCAACACCCGCCATGCCAAGGAGGGGGTGTCGATCTCGCTACCCAGCCTGCGGGTCAACCAGAGCCTGGCGCAGATCCCCGCGCTGGTCTCGACTGTGCGCAAGGGCGCCATCACCGTGGCGCCGGAGGCCGGCACCGAGCGCCTGCGCCGGGTCATCAACAAGGACATAACCGACGCACAGCTCTTCGACGGCCTGGCCGCAGCCTTCGAGGCCGGCTGGAATCGCGTGAAGCTGTACTTCATGACCGGGCTGCCCACCGAAACCGACGAGGATCTCACCGCCATCGCCGCACTCGTCGAGAAGACCGCCTCCATGGGACGCAAGCTGGCCAGGCGCAGCGGCAGGATCAACGCCTCGGTTTCGAACTTCGTGCCCAAGCCGGGCACACCCTTCCAGTGGGAGCCCATGGCCTCCGCGGAGGAATTCGAGCGCAAGCGCGAGTTCGTGCGCTCGCAATTCCGTGGCAGGAAGAAGAACTGGACCCTGAAGTTCCACGACATCGCCCCCAGCATGCTCGAGGGCGTGGTGGCCCGTGGCGACCGCCGCGTGGGCCGGGTCATCGAACGCGCCTTCCGCAGCGGCTGCCGCCTGGACGGCTGGGGCGAGCACTTCCGCAACGACCTCTGGAAGGAAGCCTTCGCCGCAGAGAAGCTCGATCCCGACCTCTACACCGCGCGCCAGCGGCGGACGGACGAGGTGCTGCCCTGGAGCCACATCTCCCAGGGCGTGAGTCCCGGGTTCCTGGCGCGCGAGCACCGGCGCGCCCTCGCCGGCGAGACCACCCCCGACTGCCCCGCAGAGCGGGGCGCCGAAGGATGCACGGAATGCGAGGCCTGCCCGTGATCAAACGCGGAATGGCGAAGCTGGCACTGACGGTCTTCGCGGCGCTGGCCTTCTGCGCCACGGGCTGCACGCGCTACACCAACCCGGCCACCGGCAAGCAGCACAGCCTGTGGTTCATGAACCCCGAGAAGGAAAAGACCATCGGCAAGCAGGTCTACGTGGAACTCGGCAAGAAGCCGGGCTTCTCGCGCGATGCCGCCGCCAGGGCACGGGTAGAGCGCGTCGGCCGGCGGGTCGTGGCGGTCTGCGACGACCGCAGCTGGAAGTACCGCTTCGAAGTCCTGAACACCAGGGTCCCCAACGCCTTCGCCGCGCCCGGCGGCTACATCTTCGTGACCAACGGCCTGCTGGCTATGATGGGCGACAACGACGACGAACTCGCCGCCGTGCTGGGCCACGAGGCCGGTCACATCGCCGCCAAGCACACCGCCGCGCGCATGGATCGGGCCATGAAGATCCAGGGCGTGGTCGCGATTCTGGCGGCCGGCAGCGGCGAGGACAACGCCAAGGCCGTGGCCGAGCTCGGGATGGTGGTGGGCTCGTTCCTGTTGCTGAGCCACAGCCGCAAGCAGGAGTACGAAGCCGACAAGCTGGGCGTGCGCTACAGCCATGAGGCCGGCTACAACCCGGAGGGAATGGTCACCTTCTTCCAGAAGCTCAGCAAGCTGGAGGCCAAGGCGGGCGGTGGCGGCAAGCTGCCCAACTTCATGAGCACGCACCCCTCGACGCCCGACCGCATCGACAAGGTCAAGCGGATGATCAGGGACGTGCGGCGCAAGAGCAAGAGAAAGAGGAAGAAACGCAGGAAAAGGTGAGGAGCGCCCGCCGCCCGCGCTCCGCCCGGAGACAGGAACATGCCCCGACACATCGGAATCGTAGCAGTATCTGTTGAAGGTGCCGCGCTCTGCTACCGCGAGATCGCCGGCGAGGCCGCCGCGATCCTCGGCGAGCACGACCACCCCCAGATGAGCTCGCACACCCACTCGCTGGCCGAGTACATGGTGGGCGTCCGCGCGGGCGACTGGCAGAAGGTCGCCGACCTGATCACCGACTCGGCGGTCAAGCTCCACGCAGTGGGCGCCGACTTCCTGATACTGCCGGACAACACCACCCACCAGGCCTACGAGCTCTTCAGCAGGAACTCGCCGCTGCCCTGGCTGCACATCGCGGAAGTCGTCGCCGAAGAGGCCGGGGGCAGAGGCCTGAAGCACCTCGGCGTGCTGGGCACCAAGTACCTGTGCCGCGGCCCGGTCTACCAGCAGGCGCTCGGCGCCGCCGGGCTGGAATGCTCGGTGCCGGGCGATGCGGAGATCGAGAAGATCGACGAGATCATCTACGGGGAACTGGTCTGCGGCAAGTTCCTGCAGGGCTCCAAGGGCTACCTGCTCCACGCGGTACACAAGCTGGCCGAGAGCGGCTGCGACGGCGTGGTCCTGGGCTGCACCGAGATCCCGCTGATAATCGACGAGACCGACTCTCCCGTGCCGCTGCTCGACTCCACTCGACTGCTGGCCAGGGCCGCCCTCAAACGCGCATTAGAGTAGCCTTGGGCTGCTCGACTGCGCATGGCTGAATGGCTCCATGACTGATGGCTCGATTGACCGGGCTTCTCTCCAGTAGTCAACGCTCTGAGCACAGCGACGGGCAATGCAGGTCACCCGGCCATTGAGCCATGAGGGGTCCGCAGGAAAGTCCACACCATTGACAAACCAATCCATTGACCCGGGCCCGCAAGACGGGCCATACTCCCGGTGAACCGGAATAGGCCGGGGCGGGGCGTTCGTGACCCCGCTCCGGGTTGGCAAAGTGTCGCGTTCAAAAGGAGCAGGAACGTCATGTCAGACACCAGGATCGCCGCGCAGCTGTGGACCATTCGCGAGGAAATCAAGACCCCCGAAGACTTCGCCGCCTCTATGAAGCGCCTGGCCGGAATCGGCTACGGAGCGGTGCAACCCAACTGGGAGGTCCCCTTCGAGACCGCCGCCGAGCTCAAGCAGGTACTCGACGAGAACAACCTGGTCTGCTGCGCCACACACTACCCGGCGGACGCCTACACCACCGACCTCGACGCGGTGATCGCCCTGCACAAGACGCTGGGCTGCCGCTACGCGGGCGTCGGCGGCGCCCCCCGGGAAGCGCGCGCCGGCGGCAAGGCGACCAGCGCCTGGGCCAGGCAGATGCGCGAGGTCTGCACCACGCTCAAAGAGAACGGCATGCGCTTCGTCTACCACAACCACCACTGGGAGTTCGCCCGCGTCGAAGAACGCAACATGATGGAGATCCTCTTCGAGGAGACGCCCGCCGAGTTCACCTTTGAGCTGGATCTGTACTGGGTGCAGGCCGCCGGCGCCAATCCGATCAGCTGGATCAGGAAGTGCAAGGGCCGCTGCCCGGTCCTGCACTTCAAGGACATGGGCATCGAGGACGGCCAGACCGCCGACGTTCCGGTAGGGGAAGGCAACCTCGAGTGGCCCCGGATCCTGGAAGCCGCCGAGGAAGCCGGCGCCGAGTGGTACGTGGTGGAAGAAGACCACCCCGCCGGCGGCGACGGGTTCGCCTGCCTGGAGACCAGCCTCAGGAACCTCAATGCCCTGGGCGTCAGCTGACGACCAGCAGCGAGGTTGATCAGTCCGATCCGACCGATCTGACGGATCCGCCCCAAGGGCGTGGACAGACCGGCCTTCGCCGGCTAGGCTTTGGTCATGCCGCCGAAGAGGCCCACTCCGCCCGGACCGCCGATTACCATCCACGGCCTCACCTACCGCGAGACCGGCACGGACTACTGCGCGCCCCCTCACGCCCACTCGTTCTACCAGTGGTACTGCGTGCTCTTCGGGCGCATCGACCAGGTGATCGACGGGCAGACCTTCGAGCTCGGCCCCATGGACTCGGTGCTGATCCCCCCGGGGGCAATGCGCTCGCCCCGCTGCGCGGGCCCGGCGCCGGCCTACACCTTCGTGACCTTCACCAACCACCGCCTGAAGCTGGACCGCCTGAGCGGGCGCAAGGTGCGCGTGCCCGGTGAACTCGCCCCCGACCTGCACGCCTTCGTGCAGGAGATCAGCGCCAGCCCCGGTGCCAACACCGAGGAACTGGTCGACGCCCTGGTCGTCCGGCTGCTGATCGGGCTGCGCCGTTCGATCCCCCGGCGCCGGCGCCGCGCCAGCGCCGAGAGTGCCCCGCTGAACGTCAATTACCACCGGGAGGTGAGCCGCCGCGCCGAGGCCTTCATGCGCCGCAACCTGCACCGCAGGCTTTCGCGCGCGGAGATCGCCGCAGCGGTCCACCTTTCCGAACCGCACCTGGCCCGGATCTTCCGCCAGACAACCGGCACCAGCGTGGTTGAGCGGCTCACCGAGTTGCGGCTGGTCCAGGCCAAGCGCCTGCTGCTCGCATCCAGCATGTCGATCACCGAAATCGCCATGGACGTCGGCTATCGCAGCTTCAGCCACTTCAGCAAGCTGTTCAAGTCTTCGGTCGGAATCCGGCCCTCGGACTACCGCCGGGCGGAGGGCACCTCGACGCGGCTCAGGCGCACCAGCCGCGGCCAATGATCGTATACCGCACCTCTTCAATCGCACCGCGATAGACCTTCCCGCACCGGGTGGGGTATGGTCTTGTGAAGAGTCTGGTGATTGGCGACTGCTGATCGGTGAGTGGTGAGCGGGTCTCGAGGAGGTGCGATGTTTCTTTCGATATTCACGGACGAGGTGGACGGCGATTTCAGCGAGGCGCTCCCGGTCATCGCCGGCTGGGGCGTGAAGCACTGCGACCTGCGCAGCCGGGTGCTGGGCCGAAAGGTCCACGAACTCTCGGCGAAGGAGCTGGCCGAGGTCCGGCGGCTACTCGAAGAGAACGGCGTGCGGCTCGGCGCCCTGCAGACCTCGCTGGCCAAGGTGCACCTGCCCGGGGCGGAGCGCCGCGAGGAGGAGCGGCTCAAGCTGGAGGGCATCATCCGAGCCGCCGAGGCCCTGGACTGCCGGCTGGTGCGCTCCTTCAACTACTGGCAGCCGCCCCGGGAAGACTGGGGTGCCCTGCAGGGCGACCCGGGCCGGCTCCAGGAGGTCCTGGATCTCTTCGCGCCACTGGCCGAACGGGCCCGGGAAGCGGGATTGGTGCTGGCCTTCGAGAACTGCGGCCAGACTACCGGCGATGCCCTGGCGGTCCTCGACGCGCTGGGCGTCCCGGGCTGGGGCCTGGCCTGGGACCCGCACATCACCTGGGAGATGGAAATCGCCGCCGCCGGCCGGGACGACTTCGCGAAGATCGCGACCCTGGTGCGCCGCTCCAAGATGATCCACGTCAAGGCCGGAAGCATCGTCCCCGAGATCCGCGACGTCGAAGTGCCCTGGAAGCGCGTGCTGGGCGCCTGCGCCGCAGCGGGCCTGGAGCTCCCGGTCTGCGTCGAGACCCACAACCCCAAGGGCAGCCCGCTCTCGAGCACCGAAGCCAGCCGCCGCACGGTGGAACTTGTCCGCGAATCCTGGCCGCAGAAGCCGCAGCGCGACCTTAACCGCGCCGCCGCCGGGCAGGGCGACCTGGAACGCCCCTGGTTCGACAACCCGGTGGGCTTCGTGATCGTCGGCCTGGGCATGGGCCGGCCGCGCTCGCGCGAGCTGTTGCTCACGCCGGGTTGCGAACTGGTCGGGGTCTGCGACCTCGAAGCCGGGCGCGCCCGGTCGGTCGGCGAGGATTTCGGGGTGCCCTGGAAGACCGATCTGGCCGAGTGGCTGGAAGACGACCGCGCCGAGGTGATCTTCTGTCTGACGCCCACCGGCGCGCACGAGAAGATCTGCGGCGCGGCGCTGGCCGCCGGGCGCCACGCGCTGACCACCAAGCCGATGGAGGCCTCGCTGGAAGCCTGCGACCGGATGATCGAACGCGCCTCCGAGGCCGGCCGACTGCTGGCCGTCGACTTCGAGTTGCGCTCCTACCAGCGCGTTCACGAACTGAAGACCGCCGTCGAAATGGGCGTCTTCGGGCAGGTACTTTCGGCCACCGCGCAACTGAAGATCCTGCGCACCGAAGAGTACTTCGCCCGCGGAGGCGGATGGCACGGGACCTGGAAGATGGACGGCGGGGGCACGCTCTCCAACCAGGCGGTGCACAACATCGACGAGATCGTGCACGTTCTCGGCGCGCCCGAGGAGGTGCGCTGCGACATCTGGACCCAGCGCCACAAGATCGAGGCCGAGGACCTGGGAGTCGCCACCTGGCGCTACGCGGGCGGCGCCGTCGTCACGCTGTACGCCACCACCTGCTTCCCGCAGAAGACCTGGTACGAGCGCCTCGAGATCCACGGCACCGAGGCCGCCTATTCCCGCGGCCGCGGCGGGCCGATGGCCTCGGAGGAGGCCCGCTGGTTCGTCGACGGGAAGTGGTCCGACGAGGCCCCGGTGAAGACCGAGCGCCCCTGGCTGAACTCCATGGACAACATGGCCGCGGCGGTGCGCAGCGGCGCGGAACTGCTCTGCCCGGCCGGGGAGGGCCGCAGGACGCAGGCGGTGCTCGACGCGATGTACCGGTCCGCGTCCAACGGCGGCGCCTGGACGGCCCTTCGTGCCGCGGCGGCGGTGGCAGCCACGGTTTGACCTCCCCGGGGGTCCCGGCCAGCTGACCGTGGGTTGTTTCCGGTTCGAGGTCGGCTATACTCCGCTTCCGGGACGGTCATGAGGCTTTCCGAAGGAGATTAAGGAGCAAGTCATGCAGGTTGCCGCACAGATGTACACGGTTCGCGAGTTCACCAAGACGCCCGCCGACCTGGCCAAGGCCTACAAGAAGGTGGCGGACATCGGCTACAAGGCGGTCCAGCCCTCGGGCCACGGCCCCATCGAGGCCGGCGAGCTCAAGAAGGCTCTCGAGGACAACGGGCTGAACTGCTGCTCCACGCACTGCAGCTTCCAGCGCTTCACCGAGGAGCTCGATAAGCTGATCGCCGACCACAAACTGTGGGGCTGCAAGTACCCGGCAATCGGCTCGCTGCCAGGAAACATGCGCAGCGCCGAGGGTTTCGTGGAGTTCGCGAAGATGTTTGACGCGATCGGCGCGAAGCTCGCTGCCGAGGGGATGTTCTTCCTCTACCACAACCACCACCACGAATTCGCGAAGTACGGCGGCAAGCTGGGCATGGACCTGATCATGGACAACTCCGACCCCATGCACGTGGGCATGGAGATCGACACCCACTGGGTACAGGCCGGCGGAGCCGACCCCGCTGCGTGGATCGCCAAGGTCGCCAAGCGCGGGCCCGCACCGGTAATCCACTTCAAGGACTTCACGGTCGACGCCGAAACCCGCGAGCGCAAGTTCGCGGAGATCGGCGAGGGCAACCTCAACTGGCCGGCAATCCTGGAGGCCTGCCGGGCGGCCAACGTCGAGTACGTGCTGGTCGAACAGGATACCTGCGACGGCGACCCCTTCGACAGCCTCAAGAAGAGCTACGAGAATCTCTGCGCGATGGGTTTGAGCTAGAGCCTGAGCGCAACAACTGATCCCCGCGCCCCGCAGCGAATGCTGCGGGGCGCTCTCATTGACGGGAGCCGCGGACAGCCCTGGAGGGGCAGAGGAAGGTTGGGATCCCAGAGTCCCGAGCCAGCAGCGTTCCTTTTCGACGGCCTGCCAGGCAACAAGCGACGACCTTCCGGTCTTGCGGTCTTCCATTCCCCGCCGCCGTCCTTTTCGCCTTGCGTCGACCTGAGCGTCTCCTAGTATTGGAACGATGTCAGATCAGGGAGCAGCAATGGCAGGCGGCAGCATCAAGGCCCCCCGGGGCACGGCAGACCTCTACGGCGAGGAGCTCGAGCGCCTTGAGCGCCTCGAGCGCCTGTGCACCAACACCGCGAAGCTCTGGGGCTACTCGGGAATACGCACGCCGATCTTCGAGCACACCAGCCTGTTCAAGCGCTCCATCGGAGAGGTCACCGACATCGTCGAGAAGGAGATGTTCACGATACCGCGGCAGACGGACAAGGCCGGCGCCGACTCCTTCACGCTCCGGCCGGAGAACACCGCCGGGGTGGTCCGCGCCTATCTCGAGCGCAATCTGCACAAGACGCAGGGCCTGACCAAGTTCAGCTACGTGGGCCCCCAGTTCCGGCGCGAGCGCCCCCAGAAGGGGCGCCTGCGGCAGTTCAACCAGATGGGCGTCGAAGTGCTCAGTTGCGACTCGCATCTCGCGGATCTCGAGGTGATTCTCCTCGCCGCCGAGGTACTCTCGCAAGCCGGTCTCGCGAACCTCAGGCTGCGCCTCAACAGCGTGGGCTGCTCCAATGAGGGCTGCCGCGATGCCTATCGTGCCGGCCTCAGGAACCGGTTCTCCGCCGAGAAGGAGAAGCTCTGCGGCGACTGCCAGCGTCGCCTGGACCGCAACGTCTTCCGGGTCCTCGACTGCAAGAAGCCCAACTGCCGCGAAGTCTGCGCGAGCACCTTCGAGAAGGTCCCCGCGGAGTTCTGCGAGGAGTGCCGGGCGCGCCAGGCGTTCCTGCTCGAGGCGCTGCCCGCCGGGCTGCCCGCAGGCGTCGAACTGGTGGCCGACCCCACGCTGGTGCGCGGCCTGGACTACTACACCAGCACGGTTTTCGAACTCCTGGCCTCCGGTCTCGGCGCCCAGGATGCGGTGGGCGGGGGAGGGCGCTACGACGGGCTGATCGAGGAACTCGGCGGCCCCAGCCTCGGCGCCACCGGGTTCGCCCTGGGCCTCGAGCGCGTGCTCATCGCCCAGCAGGCGGCGGGGGCCTCCTCGCCGGAGGTGCCCGTCGGGCCCCAGCTCTGTCTCCTGTCGATAGGCGATCTCGGCCCCGGACCCTACGAACTGGCGCTGGCTCTTCGCCGCGACGGGCTGCGCGTCGGCTACGACCTCGGGCCGGCCGGCAGGAAGATCGGCAAGCTTCTGGGCAGGGCCGAGAAGTCGGGCGCCGGCGTAGCCGTCATCGTCGGCCGGGAGGAAATGGACGCCGGAGAGGCCAAGGTCAAGATACTCGCCACCCGCGATGAACATCGGGTGAAGCAGTCCGATCTCGCCGCCGAGATCCGCCGGCTGCTCGGCCGAGAAGATCGAACCGCTTCTGCCTGCCGCTGACGCGGCAACTTGCAGGCACGGCCACAACCGCTAGACTCCCCCTTTGGAAGTGTTCTCAATACGGTCCCGAGCAGCGAGGAAGCGCTCTCATGAACTACGAGAAGTTCGACCTGGAACTCTCCGCCCGCCTGGCGCTGAACTACATGACCAGCATGGTTGACGAGGAAAACGACTACCTGCCCTACTGGTTGATCGCCATCAACGCCAACCCGGCCTACGCCGAGCACTGCCGGGTCGACGACGCCGAACTGGTGGCCAGCTGGTACGACGCCATCGCACGCACCCGGCGAGTCCTGGGCACTGACGAGGGCGCCGAAGTCCAGGAGGGATTCAAGCGTCACATGTTCGGCCACTGGGGAGAGGACGGCCTGCGCTACCACGCCGACTACCCCTGGACCCACACGGTACACCACGCCTTCCACGAGGACTCCTACCTGCTCACCGGACTCAACACGGCCATCGAGCTGGAGGAGGACGGTCGCGCCGCGGAACTGGCCGCCGGGCTGCTGCGCGGACTGCGCAAGCTGGTGCTCGAGCGCAAGACCCGGACCTTCTGGTCCGGGGACTACCCGATAGAAGAACCCGTCTACGAGTTCCCCAACGACGTCTACCTCCGCGACGGCGGATTCGACTTCAGCCGGGTCACCGGCCGCGGCGAAGCCTCGGTGCGCAACGCGGCCATGCTCCTGCCGCTGGTCCAGAACTGGCAGCTGACCGGCGACGAAGTCGCCCTGGACCTGGCGACGGGCCTGGCCAACCACCTGATCGGCATCTCGCGCTACTTCAACCACCGCGGCGAGTTCTTCGGACACGTGCACAGCGCGGTGTGGGTCGCCGGCGGGCTGGTGCTGCTCGGCCGCCTGGCCGGCGAGGACCGCTACGCGCGCGTCGGCCGGATGATCTACGAGTACGTCCGGGGACTGTCCTCCTCGTTCGGATGGGTGCCGGAGTACGCCCAGTGGCACCCGATGAGCGAGGAGCACTGCGAGACCTGCTGCATCAAGGACATGATCGAGTGCGGGCTGCTGCTGGCCGAGTCCGGCGACGGGCGGACCTACGACCTGGTCAACCGTTTCGTGCGCAACCAGTTCTACGAGCAGCAGCTCAAGACCGGCAGCTTCGTGGCGGTCGACAACTCACGCCAGCCCGATAAGCCCGGCCGCACCTACCGCGACATCGACAGGCGCGTGGTCGGCGGCTGGAGCGGGGGGGGCGAGCCCAACTCGATCTCGCTCTCGCGCTTCCGCTCGATCGCCGGCTGCTGCGTGGGCACCGCCCCGCGGGCGCTGCACATGGTCTGGTCGCGGATCGTCGAGTCCACGGGCGAAGCCGTAACCGTCAACCTGCCCATCGACCGCGACGCGCCGGAGGCGAAGGTGGAAACCGACTACCCCAACCGGGGACGCATGAGCGTCACCTGCCGCGCCGGCGGCACTCTGCTACTGCGGGTGCACCCGTTCATGGGCGAGCGCCCCGGCCTGAGCGTCGACGGCTCGGCCCGGCCGCTCGCCTGGGAAGGCGACCGCCTGCGCCTCGACGGACTGAAACCCGGCGCGCTCGTGGAGCTGACCCACCCGCTCCACGAGGAGGTCCGCCGCGAAACCGCGCGGGGCCTGCAGTGCGAGGTGACCTGGAAGGGCTGCGACGTGGTCGGCTTCACCCCCGCCGGCAATCCGCTGATGCTCTACCAGCGCGTAGCCGGCAAGGAGAAGGAGATTCCCGCGCCGCCCGCCACGGGCGACTCCGCGCTGAGCGCCGCGCCCACCGAACAGAAGAAGTAGCCGGGGAGCGCAGCACACCCCGGAACTCCGCTGGCAGCGCCCGCGGCCGCAAATATACTGGTTGACTCACCAGGCTGTGACGTCCGGGGTAGGTGGGCTGTTTCCTATCTCCCGGCCGGAAGCCCCGCTGCGGAAGGGAGTTGGAGTCCGATGAGCGACGGCGCTCAGATGCCCGTGCACCTCAAGACCAGGTACCGCAACCACACCTGCGGCTCGCTGCGTGCGAGCGACGTGGGCAGCGAGGTCAGCCTTGCCGGCTGGGCCGCCAACCAGCGCGACCACGGCGACCTGATCTTCGTCGACCTGCGCGACCGCTTCGGCGTCACCCAGGTGGCCATCGGCAAGAGCGAGGTCGACGCGGCCACCTTCAAAGCCTGCGAAGGCGTGCGCGCGGAGTTCGTGCTGAGCGTGGCCGGCACGGTCCGGAAGCGCAAGGAGGGCGCCGAGAATCCCGACCTGCCCACCGGCCAGATAGAGCTGGCGGCGCAGAAGGTAGACGTGCTCGCCCCGGCGAAGACGCCGCCCTTCGACGTCAGCGAACACTGCAAGGCCGGCGAGGAGCAGCGCCTCAAGTACCGCTACCTCGACCTGCGCAGGCCACCCTTGCAGCGCAACATGATGATCCGTCACAGGGCCGCGGCCGCGGTGCGCAGCTACCTCAACTCGCTGGACTTCCTGGAAATCGAAACCCCCATGCTGGCCAAGAGCACGCCGGAAGGCGCGCGCGACTACCTGGTGCCCTCGCGGCTCTACCACGGCAGGTTCTACGCGCTGCCGCAAAGCCCGCAGCTGTTCAAGCAGCTGCTGATGGTCGCCGGATACGACCGCTACTACCAGATCGCGCGCTGCATGCGCGACGAGGACCTGCGCGCCGACCGCCAGCCGGAGTTCACCCAGATAGACATCGAAATGTCCTTCGCGGGGCAGGAAGACGTCTTCACCATGACCGAGGGCCTGATGGCCTCGATGGTCAAGGCGGCCATCGACGTCGACGTCGAGACGCCGTTCCCGCGGCTGACCTACGCCGAAGCCATGGACCGCTTCGGCTGCGACAAGCCCGACATGCGCTTCGACCTGGAACTCGTGGACATCTCCGAGCTCGCAGTCCAGAGCGACTTCAAGGTCTTCAAGACCGTTGTCGAAAAGGGCGGCATCGTCAAGGCCATCAACGCCAGGGGCGCGGCGACTCTCAGCCGCAAGCAGATCGACGAACTCGGCGAGGCCGCCGCGGTCTACGGCGCCAAGGGGCTGGCCTGGATCAAGATCGACGGCGGCAAGCTCAACAGCCCCATCGTCAAGTTCTTCGACGAGGGGCTGATGGCGAAGATCGTCGACAGGCTCGGCGGCCGGGACGGCGACCTGCTGCTCTTCGTGGCCGACGTGAAGAACGTGACCAACGCGTCCCTCAACGCGGTGCGCAACAAGCTGGGCCGCGACCTCGGGCTGATCAACGAGAACGAGTTCAAGTTCCTGTGGGTTACGGACTTCCCGCTCTTCGGCTGGAGCGAGGAGGAGAAGCGCTGGATGAGCGAGCATCACCCGTTTACCGCGCCCTACTGGGAGGACCTCGACAAGCTCGAGAGCGACCCCGGCAACGTGCGCTCGCAGAGCTACGACATCGTGCTCAACGGCGTGGAGGCCGGCTCGGGCTCGGTCAGGATTCACGACCCGCGCGTCCAGAAGCGAATCTTCGCGGCGCTGCAGCTCGACCCCGAAGAGGTCCGGCAGCGCTTCGGCTTCTTCACGACGGCGCTGGAATACGGCACTCCGCCGCACGCGGGAATCGCCCCGGGTTTCGACCGCCTGGTGGCGCTGATGTGCGGCCTGGAGTCGATCCGTGACGTGATCGCCTTCCCCAAGACCCAGCGGGCCATCGACCCCATGACCGAGGCGCCGGGACCGGTCGACGCCGGCCAGCTGGAGGAACTGGGCCTCGAGGTGGTCGACGCGGACGACGGGGAGGAGTAGCGAGCCTTGAACCCCCGCCGCCCCGCGCTGGTTCTGCCCGCCCTGCTGGTCATTGCCGGCCTGGCGGCCGGCGGCGACGACGAGGCGGACAAGAAAGCTCGTCGCGAGGCGCCCGACGTGCCCCGCGGCCAGCGGATATGCCTGATTCTCGACTACCTGCCGGGCTTCATGTACGGCGGCGAGAAGCTGGCCTACTCCTTCCGCGTTGCGCGGCGCCGCGGCGTCGAGGAGAGAATCCCCTTCGAAGTCTCCTGGTACTTCAGCAAGAAGCCCGAGGCGGAGAAGAAGCTGACGCCGGGCAGCAAGAAGGGAGCCGCCGGGAAGGATTTCACGATAGTCCGCGGCTTCCTGCGCGTGCCCGAGGGCGCCAGGTACTTCCACTTCCAGCTGAGCAGCGGCAAGAGGGATCTCGGCGCGGGCATGGCGCGTTTCGTGAACGAGACCGAGAAGTGGCCCAAGGGCTCGGTCGCCTCGTGGGGCCGCCTGGTGACCGCAAAGGGCGTCCCACTGATTCTCACGCTTGCCGAAAGGGTCCCGCGCGTGAACAACAGATGGAAGCCCATCCGCTGGCTGTGGGAGAAGGGGCGCTCCGGAGCCGACAACGTGGTCGTCGGCGGTCCGCGCCTGGCCGCGCGCAAGCGAAAGAGCTACCAGGACCTGCTGGCCGGCAGCGCCACGAAGCTCAAGATCGTGGAGTTGCCCGCGGCCGGCCCGGGGCGCGCCGGCGCGATGCCGGCCCACGGGATCTACCGCCTGGTGGAAATGGTGGAGTCCAGGATCACCCCGGCGGTCAAGAACAAGGACGTGGACCTGGTTGTGCTGGTCACCCCCCAGGAAGATCCGGAGATGGCGACCGAACCCCGGCGCTACCGACAGGGACTCGACTGGGTCCTCTCACGCTTGAAGCTTGCCGGCGCCGGTCGCGTGGCGATCGTCCCGCCGCTGACCCGCAAGGTTCCCGCCAGGCAGCTCGCCGGATACTCCGAGATCTGCCACCAGGCCGCGGCGGTCTACGCCAGGCAGGTCGGTGCGCGCTGCGTGGACACCTCCGCGTTCAAGAACGCCGAGCTCTGGAAGCCCGGGGGCGCGCTCGGAAAGGTAACCGGGAAATATCCCAACGACGCCGGACAGAAGAAGCTCGCCGGGCTGATCAAAGCGACCTACAAGTAGGGCCCGTTCATCGCACGGAGCCTCTCAAGCACCAAGGACCGCCACTCTTCCTGGCCAAGTGGCTCCGTGAGAGGATAACGGGCTTCCCCCGACCCTGCCCGATGTCACCTGCGCCGACGGTGCATACGCCGGATGCGCATCCGGCTCTTGGAACGCTTGACGCTCTTCAGCACGTCGGCCCGACCGAGCTCCTCGACGTGGGGCTCGACGTCGATGACCTCCGCGCCCGGGGACATCTCGATGACCGGCAGGCTGGCGGGATCGGGAAACTCGACATCGGCCCCCTGGCCACCCTCGACCTTGATGACCGCCGCGTCGCTGTCTTCGGCGCGCGGAGCGGGAGTGACCTTCTGCTTCCCGCCCCTGGCAACCTGCCTGGAACGCCGCGACGACTTGCGCTTCTTGGCCGGAGGGGTCTCGCCCATGGCAGCCAGCAGCTGGCCGTAGAACTCCATCTGCTCGGTCAGCCCCGCCTCCTGCGCTACGCGGTAGGCGTCGGCGATGCGCCCGGCCTTCTCGTACTTCTCGATGAGTCGGGTCTGGCGCTGCACGTCGCCCATCTTGCGCGCGCTGCTGGATGACAGCTTGCGAGCCTCCTGCTCCTTGCCGGCACGCTTGTAGACGCCGATGGCGTAGTCGATCAACCCGCTCTTGCGGGCCACCTCGGCGGCCACCGAGGGCATGCCCGCCTTCTCGTAAAGCTGCACCGCCTTCTCGGCGTCACCGTGCTCCTCGGCGATGCGGGCGGCGTCCGCCGGGCGCCCGGCCTTCTCGAAGATGGACACGGCACGATCCACCAGCTTCAGGCCGCGCGCCACTTCGACCGCGTCGTCCAACATGCCGGCGCGCTCGTAGTTGTCGATGGCGCGCATGACCTCGCCCTGCTCCTCGGCCAGCGCCCCGGCGTCGCCGTACTTGCCGGCTTCCTCGTAGATCTCAACCGCCCGGCTGGTCCAGCCGGCGTCCAGGGCGACCCGCGTGGCGTCCTTGAGCCGCTTGCGCCCCACGTAGAGCTCGATGGCCTTGGCGGTCATGCCCGCCTCTTCAGCGACCTCGGCAGCGTCGATCACGTCGCCGCCCTCCTCGAGCTCGGCGACGGCCTTCTCGTAGAGCTCGCCGGCCTTGGCGGCCATCGAACAGTCCTGTGCCAGACGCGCCGCGCTGACCAGCCGACCGGCGTTCTCGTAGACTTCCACCGCGCGCTCGGACCGGCCCGCGCGCACCGCCAGGTCCGCGGCATCGTCGGTTCGGTCGGCTTCCTCCAGGTAGCCGATGGCAAAATCGCAATGCTCGTCGGTCAGCGCGACCTTTCCGACCATCTTGCGGATCACCTCGACCCGCCCCTGGTCGGAGGCCATCTGGGAAAGAAGCTTGTCGAGATCAACGGGCTGATTCATGTCCGTCCTCTCCGTTCGCATTCCCCGTGCCGGGGACTTCCCTAATGCTTGCGGCCCTTGCCGCCCCGACCGCTCAGCCTGCTCGCACCCTCGGCGGCCAGCTCCAGCGGGAGCGGCTTCGACTCCGAGCCGGTGTACAGCGACAGGTGCGGGAAGGGTATCTCGATGCCCTGCTCGTCGAAGCGCTTCTTGATCTCGATCATCAGCCCGTCCTTGAGCGTGAGGTAGTCGTCCTTCGCGCCCCAGACCACGAAGAGCAGGTCGACCGAGGAGGTATTGAAGTTCCAGCAGAAGCACAGCGGCTCCGGCTCGTTGAGGGCCAGCGGGTGATCGCGGGCGATGTCCAGCAGCAGCTGCTTGACCCGCTCGACGTCCTCCTTGTAGGCCACCCCGATCATCAGATCGACGCGGCGGATCGGGAAGCGGCTGTAGTTGGTCACCTGGGTCTTGATCAGCGTCTCGTTGGGGATGCGCACGAACTTGTTGTCGAAGGTGCGGATCTTGACCGAGAGCAGGTCCACCGAGAGGCACATGCCCAGGGTGTCCCCCACCTGGATCATGTCACCGGCGGCAAAGGGCTTCTCGGCGAGAAGGAACACCCCGCTGATCACGTTGCTCAGCGAGGTCTGCGCGGCGAAACCGATGGCGACGCCGGCGATACCCGCAGCGCCCAGCACCGCGGTGAGCTTGAAGCCCAGTTGGTTGAGCACCGCGAGAACCAGCACGAACCAGCCCAGGTAGAGAATGGCCTTGCGCAGCAGCTTGCCTCGCTCCTCGCTCCAGCGCTTGCCCACCACCTTGCCGGCCCAGCGGCTGAGCAGCGCCAGCAATAGGCCGCCGACCACCGCGATGATGATTGCCGGCACCCAGGCGGTCCAGGCACCCGGGCCGCCGGTCCCGGTGACCTTTTCCGCCGCGGCCTTGGCCGGCGCGGCCGACTCGGCCAGGAAGGCGAGAACCGTCGTGGAATTCATCTCGGCCTCCCTGCTAACCCACAACCCCGCCGTCGAGGCCGGGGAGACTGCCGAGGAAACCAAAGGTCCGCGCCAGCATGCCCCCGCGGGGCTTCTGGCGCGGCTCGAATACCAGTTCGGCCTCGCGGGCCTCCTCCGGCGGGCCGGAGGAGATCTCGATCTGTTCCGGTGCGCCGGGGCCGGTGTTGGTGGCACGCACCTCGCTGGCCCACAGCTCGCCGGAGCCTTCGTAGATGCCCAGCCCCGCGGTGCGCAGGCACAGCTTCTCCAGGGGCAGCTCGGCCTCCACCTTGTTGTGGATGAACATCGGGGTGGTCACCAGGTGCGGGCGGGGCTCTACGTTATCGTAGCGTCGCCGCGCGCTGGTTTCGGTCCAGTAGCAGAGGGTGCCCTCGAAGACCGAACCGAACCAGGTATTGGACATCCGCACCGTGGGGATGTCGATCAGCGGCAAGGGATCGTTCTCCACCGCCAGCTCGATGCGCACCCATACCGGCATGCGGATGTAGATGCGCGCGGTCCCGCCCTTGAGGACCCTGAAGGGCTGCGCCGGGCGCACCACCACCGGGCGGTCGGGGGTCATCGGCCTGATCCGCACCGGGGGGTCCACCTCCCCCGATGCCCATCGCGTCCAGACCGCATCCTCGGGGGGCGCGGGCCGCTTGGTCGCGACCGCCAACCCCTCGTCGTCGTAGCGTTCCTCGGTAACCTGCCACTCGAGTTCCGCCCGGCGCACCCAGAAGCCCAGCGGGCCGACGCGCCAGTGCCTGCAATCGCCAACCTTTAGAGTGGTCTCGCCCCATGGACTGTTGCGTTTGGCCATAGCCTCCCCCCGCTGCCCGTCCAGCACGCATTTTCGGGATCGAACGGATGTCCGCAAGGTCAGGGAGCGGCCGATGACCGCCCCCGTGGACCACCGCATGGGCCATGGGCCACTTCATGAAAAGTGATTGGTATTGCGCACGGTCACGAGAAAGAATAGACTCTCCCTTGATGGCGACACCGAGTCTGATTCTCTACTGGCACTTCCACCAGCCCTGCTACGTCGACCCGGCGGGCGGCCGGGCGACGATGCCCTGGGTTCGCCTTCACGGCATCAAGGACTACTGGGGAATGGCCGCGCTGCTTGAGGAGTTCCCCGGCATCCGCTGCGCGTTCAACTTCGTCCCCTCGCTGCTGGACCAGATAGAGGCCTGCGTGGGCGGTGAGGCCTCCGACGAGTACGAGGAACTCGCACGGCGCCCGGTGGCGGACTACTCCGAGGCCGACCGCCGGCGCGCCCTGGAAGTGTTCTTTCACGCACACTGGGACCGGATGGTCCGGGTGCACGGGCGCTACGGAGAACTGCTCGAGAAACGCGCGCCCTGGAAACGCTCCCCCGCCGAGGCCTCCACGGACTTCACCGGGGGCGAGCTCCGCGACCTGGCCACCTGGTTCACCCTGGCCTGGTATCACCCCCTGGCCGTGGAACGCGACCCCGGCCTGAGAGAACTGGTTGCCAAGGGCCGCGACTTCAGCGAAGCCGAGAAGCTCTACGTCCTCGACCGCCAGCGCCGCGTGCTGGCCGAGATAGTCCCCATGTACCGGCGCCTTGCGGCCCGGGGGCAGGTCGAACTGACCACCACCCCGTACTACCACCCGATCCTGCCGCTCCTGGCGGACATGAGCTGCGCGCGGGTTTCCATGCCCGGGGTGCGCCTGCCCCGCGGCTGGCGACGGCTGGAGGAAGACGCGCGCCGGCACCTGCGCCGCGCGGTCGAGAGCCACACGGAACGCTTCGGCTCCCCGCCCGCGGGCTGCTGGCCCAGCGAGGGCTCGCTCAGCGAGGCGGTGATCCCCCTGCTGGCCGAGGCCGGCTTCCGCTGGACCGCCACCGACGAGGAGATCCTGGCCTATTCCCTGGGACGGGGCATGAAGCGCGAGGAGCTCTATCGCCCCTATCGCCTGGATCTGGCCGGCGGGGCGGTAGACGCGATCTTCCGGGACCGCGCGCTCAGCGATGCGATCGGGTTCGTCTACCACGGCTGGCATGACCAGGAGGCCGCCGCACGGGACTTCGTCTCGCGCGCAAGAGCCACCGGGGGACAACCGGTCACTGCGATCCTCGACGGCGAGAACGCCTGGGAGTACTACCCGGGAGGAGGGGTGCCCTTCCTGCGCGCCTTCTACGCGGAGCTGTCGCGGGCCGCCGGGAGAAACGAGATCCGCACGGTGCTGCCCGGCGAATTCCTGGCCGCCAATCCCGGTCGGCGCCTCGAGAAGCTGTGGCCGGGGTCCTGGATCAACCACGACTTCTACATCTGGGCCGGCCACCGCGACGACCGCCGCGCCTGGGAGTACCTCTTCAGCGTTCGCGAGGATCTCGAGCGCTTCGCTACCGAGGCCGGCGTCGACGAGGAGGCGGTGGATCGCGCCTGGGAATCACTCTACGCCGCCGAGGGCAGCGACTGGTTCTGGTGGTACGGCGACGACCACGACTCCGGCAACGACGACGCCTTCGACGCGCTCTTTCGCAGTCACCTGGCCGGCGTCTATCGCGCGCTGGGCAAGCCCCGGCCCGACTTCCTGTCGACGCCCATCGCCGGGGCGCACGGCCCGCTCTGCGCCACCGAGCCCACCGGAACTCTCGAGGTCAGCCTGGACGGCCGGGCCCGCGAGGAAGAGTGGCTCCCGGCGGGCTGCTTCAGAACCACCGCGGGATCCATGGACCGCTCGGACCTGCCGCTGGTCAGCCGCCTGTTCTTCGGGCTCGGCTCCGGGGAGTTCTTCGTGCGCGCGGACTTCAGCGAGCCGCGGCGCGGGGAACTCGACGCCGACTTCGAGCTGCGCCTGCACTTCGCCGCCCCGCGCGAGGCGTCCGTTGCCGTCCGCGGCTTCGCGGCGGGCAGGTCCGAGGTGTTGCTCGACGGAGCCCCCGCCGGGCGCGCCGCCTGGGACCTGGTCCTCGAAGTGGCCGTCCCGCGCGAGGCACTGGGGCTGGCCGCCGGGGTCGAGTGCGGTTTCCGGGCGGAACTCCTGCGCGCCGGCGAGACACTCCAGCGCGTTCCCGCCACCGACCTGCTGCGTTTCAAGGCCCCGGCCTGACCCCCCGGCCGGAAGAAATGCGCGAACGGCAGGGCGGAAAGCCGGGACGCCGCCGGCCCGCCGGTTCGCGCCTCCGCCCCTGCCGTCCCTCCGTCCTTCGAATCACCGGGTTCAGGACACCCCCGTGCCGCGAAGGTCCGCTCTCCGGTTGTTTGCAGGGGGAAGCGGACGCCGGTATAATCCCCGCTTCCGGGGCAGGCCCGTGCGCGGAGGCCGGCCGCCGGCAACCAGTGACGTCCGCGCGAGTTCGGAGCACCAGATGTCCTTCGAAACCATGCGCCAACACCAGAAGAAGGTCTTCTTTCCTCTGGCCATAGTCATAACCTTCGTCTTCGTCTTCTTCTTCGGCGCCGGCAGCGGCGGGATCAGTTCGTTCTTCGAGGGCAAGAAGACACTGTCGCTGGACGAGCGATTGGAGAGGTTGGGACAGGACCTGCAGACCGCGGGCATGATCCAGCCTCCGCCCACCAGGTGGTACGAGTACCGCGCCAAGAGCAGCCGTTCGCATATCAAGGACGAGAAGAAGCTTGACAAGATCGTGCGCGAGGAGGTTCGCGCCCAGGTCCGGGAATACTACCGCCGGATGGGAGCGCAGATGCACTACCTGCCGGTCCGGGACGGTGAACGCCTGGGCGTTCGCGTCACCGACGCGGAACACAGCGAGCGGGTCCGCGAAGTCGTCGAAGAACGCTGGGCGATCAAGCCCTTCGACGCCAAGCTCTATCGCGAGGAGCTCGGGGCCCGCGCGATGACCGATACGCGCTTCGAGGAGCTGGTTCGCGGCCAGATGATCCGGGACCGCGTCCTGCAGATGCTGACCATGATCGCCGGCGCCTCTGAGGCCGAGCAGTACGGCGCCTACGCCCTCGAGAAGCAGAAGACCCGCGTGCAGTACTTCCAGCGGGACGTGGAGGATTTCCTGGACAAGGTCCAGGTGCTTCCCGGCAAGCGTCCCGAGGAGAAGAAGACCGGCGAGGAGAAACCGGAAGGGAATGAGAAGGGCGGGAAGAAGCCTAAGGATAAGCCCGCCGCCGGTGATTCGGACCCCGAAGAGAAGAAGGACGAGAAGAAGCCGAAGGAACCCGGCAAGCTGTACGAGGAGGAGATCAAGGAAGAGTACGACGATCTCGTGAAGACCCTCAAGGAGCGCCTGCAGTTCAAGGAGAGCGACCCCGACTTCGAGTGGCCGGCGTACGCCGCGAACCAGTATCCCGACCTCTTCACAGAACCGAAGAGCAGCCTCGAGTACCTCGTCGTCTACAACGAAGACTTCCGCCAGGGCCTGAAGGTTACCAGGAAGGAAATCGAGAAGGAATACGAGGACAACAAGGACATCAAGTACCTCGAGGAGCCCGAAAAGGGCGAGAAGAAGAAGGCCGGCGAGAAGGACAAGGACAAGGACAAGGACAAGGACAAGCCCAAGCACAGGAAGCTGGACCGCAAGCTCCGCAAGGAGATAAAGGAACAACTGCTCAAGGACAAGGCCGCCGACGCCGCCGCCAAGGCACTGGACGCCGCGGTCAAGGCCTACAACAGCGCCGGGAAAGAGGACCGGCCGGGAGACGACAAGGCCTGGAAGGCCTTCCTCAAGAAGCACAAGGTTGCCAGGAAGACCGCAGGGCCGGCAACCCGGGAAGAGATCAAGAAACTCAAGGACTTCGAGGGCAGTCTGGTCTACATAGACGACCTCTTCGACAAGGCGCGTCGCGACAAGCTCAAGGAGAAATTCGCCGACCGCATGCGCATGGACGAAGACCGGGGCTACCTGGCCTTCCACCCGCTGGACTACCACAAGCGCAAACTGATGGCCTTCGAAAAGGCCCGGAGTGGCTTCACCTACCGCCTCAAGCGCCGGGCCGCCTGGGACCTGGCCAAGGAAGCCATCGACAGTGACGTCGAGGCGCTTCGTGAAGGCAAGCTGGACGCCAAGCGCGCGCGAGAGAGCATCCTGCTGGAGCCCCAGAGCGAAATAGGCCGGGTGATCCGCGATAACAGCCTGGCCGTCGGCCAGGAGTCCAAGCCCTTCAGGTACCAGGAACTGCTCGGACCGGAGCTGGCCCGGGAGAAGGCTGAGGACGAAAAGAAGAAAGAGGAAGAAAAGAAGAAGGAAGAGAAGACGGAGGAAAAGCCGCTCACGCTCGAGGAGAAGGTGGCCAAGGGCGTCGACCGCGGACAGCTCGGCTACCGCGTGGTGATCCTGGTCGAACGCAGGCTCCCGTCATTCGAGGAATTCCGCAAGGATCGCGAGTGGCGCAGGCGCTGGAAGCCCGCCAACAGGATGGAAGAGTACCTCCTGCGCATGCAGCGACAGACGCCCAGGGACAGCCGCTGGCGCAACACATTCCTGCAGAACTACTACCAAGAGAAGTTCGAACGCCTGATCACCCGCAGCTAGCGCGATCAGCCCGGTTCGAGAAAGTCCCGGATGCGGGCGGCCAGCCGGCCGCCCGTTTCCTCTGGCACGACATCGAACCACTCTATGCCGGGCAGCTTTCGGAACCAGTTGATCTGGCGCCGCGCGAAGCGCCGGGTGTTGCGCTTGGTCAGGCGGATCGCCTCCTCGAGGTCGTACTCCCCGTCGAGATGCGCGCCCAGCTCGCGGTAGCCGAGGGCCTGCAGGGCACTGCGCGAGAGCTGCCCGTGCAGCCGCCGCAGTGACTCCACCTCGGCGAGCAGTCCCCCGGCCATCATGGCCTCGACGCGCCGGTCTATGCGTGCGTAGAGCTCTTCGCGCTCGCGGCGAACGCCGGCAACCCGGAAGTCGAATCCCGCGCGGCGCACGCCGAACTGACGCTGCATTTCGGATATCGGCCTGCCCGTGGTCCGGAAGACCTCCAGGGCCCGGATGATGCGGCGCAGGTCGCGGTCTTCGATGCGCCCGGCCGCGGCGGGGTCCACCGCGCCGAGTTCGGCGTGCAACGCCTCGACGCCGCGCTCGGCGGCAAAGGCCTCCAGCTCGGCGCGCAGGTCCTGGTTCGCCGGCGGGCCCTCGAAGAGACCCTCGGTGAGTGCGCGGTAGTAGAGCGGGCTGCCGCCCTCGAAGACCAGCGGAACGCCGCGGCGGGTGCATTCGGCGATGGCCCGGTCTGCCGCCGAGAGCCAGCTGCCCACGCTGAAGCTCTCGGTGGGCTCGACCAGGTCCAGCAGGTGCCAGACCAGCCCCTCGCGTTCGGCCGCGGTGGGCTTGGCCGTACCGATGTCCATGCCACGGTAGACCTTCATGGAATCAAGACTAGCCAGCTCCGCGCCCAGCGACCTGACCAGTTCAACGGCAACGGACGTCTTGCCGCAGGCGGTGGCGCCGACAACCACGAATACAGTGGTCGGGGGCCGGTGGCCGGCGGCCGGATCAGACATCGGCCCTCCGGCTCTCATCCTGAAAGCTGCGGAACACTGAACACCCGCCACCGACCAAGGCCCTCACCCCCTCGGATGGAACTTCCTGTGCGCATTCACGAGATCCCGCCGATCGAGGTGCGTGTAGATCTGCGTGGTCGCCGGCGAGGCGTGGCCCAGCATCTCCTGGATGGCGCGCAGGTTGGCTCCTCCCTGGAGCATGTGCGTGGCAAATGAGTGTCGCAGGGTATGCGTGGTCGCGTTGCGATCCGCGCCGGCAATCGCCAGGTAGTGCTTTACCAGGCGCCAGACGTTGGTGCGATCGAGCCGGGCCCCGCTGCGACTCACGAAGAGCAGCGCTGATTCCCGGCCGGTCTTCTCGAGGAGCCGGGTGCGCCCGCGCTCCATGTACTCAAGAATCGCGGCACGAGCCTTGGCTCCCAGAGGCACGATCCGCTCTTTCGATCCCTTGCCCCTGCAGCGCACGTAGCCGATGTCGAGGTTGACGCCGGAGGCCTCCAACCTCGAGACCTCCCCGGCGCGGCATCCGGTGGCGTAGAGTGTCTCGAGTATCGCCCGGTCGCGCAGGTAGAGGGCACGCGCGTGGCGGGTCTTCTTCTTCAGCTTCCGGAACTCCGCCGCCGGCGCGGCCAGCAGGGCGTCGACCTCCGCCGGCGAGAGCACCTTGGGCAGGCGCTGCCAGGCCGAGGGCCGCTCCAGCGCGGACGAAGGGTCCTTCCGCCCGGGGTTCTCCATGCGCAGGAACTTGTAGAACATGCGCAGGGCGGCGATGCGCCTCGAGACCGTCGCCGGGGTGCCCTTGCGGTTCTGCCGGTCTATGAAGCCCAGCAGGTCTTCGCGCCCGGCTTCGGCCAGCGGCCGGCCGTCGAGATAGTCCGTCAGGCAGGTCAGGTCCCGGCGGTAGCTGACGATGGTGTTGTCGGCCAGGCCGCACTCCAGGCGCAGGTAGTCCAGAAAGCCGCCCACATCCGGGTCGGCCGGGAGGTCCCTCCCGCGACCTCGCGGCACGGCTACCCGGCTTCCACCGAGACGGCGGCCAGGCAGGCCACCGCCCGCCCCCCACCGACTTCGCCCAGGCCCTCGGCCGTACCGGCCTTGACCGAGACGCGCGAGTCGCCGATCTCCAGCGCGCCGGCCACGGCCATGACCATGTCCTCCTTGAGCCTCCCCAGTCTGGGCGCTTCAAGAAAGATGGTGGCGTCAACGTTGACGGGCCGGAATCCGGCCGCCGAGAGCTTCCCGCGGACCTGTCTCAGGAGGTCCAGGCTGTTGGCCCCCGCGAAGCGCTCGTCGCTGTCGGGAAAGTGCTGGCCGATATCGCCCAGCGCCGCAGCACCCAGCAGAGCGTCCATTACCGCGTGACAGACCACGTCGCCGTCGGAGTGCGCCACCGCACCCCGGTCCGCGGGGACCACGACCCCGCCCAGCACGAGCTTGTGTCCGGCTTCCAGCCGGTGAACGTCGTAGCCGGTACCTGCGCGCATTTCGCCTCCGCCCTTGCCCCCGCCGCCGAGCAGCGCCTCGGCGACCCTCATGTCGTCCGGTGTGGTGATCTTGATGTTGGTGGGGCTCGAGGGCACCAGCTCCACTTCGTGACCGCAGTGCTCGAAAATGGCCGCGTCGTCGGTAACCTCGAGACCCTCGACCTCGGCCCTGGCGGCGAACTCGCCGTAGAGTTCGCGGCTGAAGCCCTGCGGTGTCTGCGCAGCCCACAGGCCCTTGCGCTCCACCGTTCCGGCAACGCGCGTGCCCAGCGAGTCCTTGAGCGTGTCGGTCACCGGGCAGGCCGCCAGCGCCGCGCCGTAGTTGCGGGCCACGCAGGCGACCTTGGACACGACCTCGAGTTCGACCAGCGGGCGCGCAGCGTCGTGAATCAACACGGCCTCGCACTCCGGCAGCGCCTCCAGCCCGGCGCGCACCGAGTCCTGGCGGCGCTCGCCGCCCGGCACCACGGCGACGACCTTGTGCCTGCCGACCAGTTCTCCGCCGGCCTCCAGGTCATCGGGGTGGACCACCAGGACCACCGCGCATACCTCTTCGGCCGAGGCCATGCGCTCGGCGGAACGCTCGATGAGCGTCCGCCCCGCCAGCTTCATGAAGGCCTTGCGCACGCTGCCCATGCGCCGGCCGCTGCCGGCCCCCACCACCACCGCGCCGGCGTAGGCCTCGGAGCTCACTTCTCCCCCTTCCCGGAGGGCTCGCTGCCTTCGCGCTTGCGACCGAAGATCATTCGCCCGGCGGAGGTCTGGATCGAACTGGTCACCAGCACGTCGACCTCCGAGCCGACGTCGTCGCGGGCGCTCTCGACCACCACCATGGTCCCGTCGTCGAGGTAACCCACACCCTGGCCCTTCTCTTCGCCGCGGCGCACGATCTTGAGCCGCAGCGCCTCGCCCGGCAGGTACGGCGCGCGCAGCGACCCGGCCAGGTCGTTGATGCTGACCACCGGGACGCTCTCGATCTGGGCGACCTTGGCGAGGTTGAAGTCGTTGGTCACCAGTCGCCCGCCCAGGGTACTGGTCAGGCGCACCAGCTTGGCGTCCACGGCGGCAACGCCGACGGTCTCGGCCTCGTGGACCCGGGTGCGCAGCCGCGGCGAAGCCTGCAGCCTGGCGACCATATCCAGGCCCCGCCTGCCCTTGGCGCGCAGCAGCTTGTCGGGCCTGTCGGCCAGGCCCTGGAGCTCGTCGACCACGAAGCGCGGGATGATCAGCGGATCGTTGAGCATCAGCTTCTCGGCCACTTCCACGATGCGCCCGTCGATCAGCACGCTGCTGTCCAGGATCAGCCCGCCGTGCGTGCGGCTCTGCTCGGCGAAGTCCACGTATGGCACTACGAAGCGGAACTCGTCCTTGGTGCGCAGCACCACGGTCACGGTCAGGTAGCAGGTGGCCAGGGCCACCATCGGCACCGCCGACTGGAGCACTTCGAACATCTCGAGGTTGGCGTTGAGCAGGCGCTCGAACGTCACCGGCGGCGGCACGTCGGGCAGCTCTATCGTGGGCAGCAGGAATATGGCGATCAGCACCAGGACGAAACCGCTGACCAGCAGCCCCAGCACCAGGCCGAAGACCACCGCCACGAAGCTGCGCAGGAACTGCCGGCGGAAGGCGATGTCTATGCCCACCAGGCCGGCCGCGGCCGCCGCGGCAATCGCGCCGTAGAGCACGGCCTCACCGCCGGTCATGGGGGGTCTGGTGAAGTACCTGGAAACCACCCAGGCCAGCACCCCCGCGAACAGCACGAAGATGATCCGGATTACCTTGAGGAGCACTTCATTCCTCCCGCCCAGCGTGAAACCGGATTGCGAATAGAGGGCCTCTTACGCCAGGGCCAGCTCCAGGGCCTCGACCACGGAGGTCGCAGCCATGACCTTAATGTCCCCCGCGCGCGACGCTCCCCTGGCGCTGCTGCGGGGCAATATGATCGTGTCGAACCCGTGCCGGGCAGCCTCGCGAACGCGGTCCGTCGCCCTGCGAACCGGGCGCAGTTCGCCGCCGAGGCCCACCTCGCCGGCCAGCGCCAGCTTCTGGCTGACCGGCCTCTCCCGCAGGGAACTGACCACCGCCGCGCACAGCGGCAGGTCCGCCGCGGCCTCGTCCACCTGCAACCCGCCGGCAACGTTGGCAAACACGTCGCAGCCAGCGAGGTTGAGTTCCGCGCGTCGCGCGAGAACCGCCAGGAGCATGTGCAGCCGGCCGGAATCCAGGCCGGTGGCCCGGCGGTGGGAGTACCCCTCCACCGCCGGCGAGCACAGCGCCTGGAGCTCGACCATCAGCACGCGGCTGCCGCCCAGGGCCGGAAAGGCCACCGCGCCCTGGCGCGCCTCGCCGCGCTCGCCGAGCAGCAGCGCGCTGGGCTCGGGAATTTCCCTGAGGCCGCGTGCGGTCATGTCGAAGAACGCGACCTCGTTCGTGGGACCGAAGCGGTTCTTCACAGCTCGCAGCTGACGGCACTGGCCGGAGCCGGCGGGCTCGAAGTGCAGCACGGTATCGACCATGTGCTCCAGGACCCGGGGCCCGGCTATCGAACCCTCCTTGGTCACGTGGCCCACCAGGAAGAGGGCTATGCCCCGCTCCTTGGCGAGGCGTATCAGCTGCGAGGCGCACTCGCGGACCTGGGCGACCGAGCCGGCCGCGCCGGAGGAGTTCGGTGAGTACGTCATCTGGATGCTGTCGACGATCAGAACCGCGGGGTTGACCCGCGCGCACTCGGAGGTAATGGTTTCCAGGTCGCCGCGGGCGAGGACAAACAGCTGCGTGCTTCCAGCGCCCAGCCGCTCGGCGCGCAGGCGGGTCTGGGCGGCGCTTTCCTCGCACGAGGCGTAGAGACAGCGCGAACCCGAAGCCGACAGTTTCTCGCCAAGCTCCAGCAGCAACGTGCTCTTGCCCACGCCGGGGTCACCGGCCACCAGCACGGCCGATCCGCGGGTGAGCCCTCCACCGAGCACGCGGCCAAGTTCTTCTCCGGGAACTGCCAGTCGCGCGCCGCCCTCGCCGGGAGAGATCTCCGCAACGGGCCGGGCCCGATCGGCGTCGGTCAGCGGCGCCGCTTCGCGAGCGGAGCCCTTTCCGGACCCTGCCTTCGGAGCGCTCGGTGCCGCGGCCAGCGAATCCCAGGCGCGACACTCCGGGCAGCGCCCGACCCACTGCGGGAACTCGTTGCCGCACTCGCGGCAGAAGAACACCTGCGCGGCGCTCCTAGCCACGCTGTCCTACTCCTCTATTCCAGGAGCAGCCCGCCGGGCCTGACAGCTGGCGAACGATGGCTGGTGTCCTGATGAGCCGGGAAACCTTCTTCATGAATGCAGCCGGCCTCCGGCCGGCTGCGACCCGGGTCATCCAGCCATCAGCCATCAGCCATTCAGCCATGGTCTACTGAAAGGCCGCGAATATGACCGAGCCGAAGGCGGTGATCGGCGCCTGCTCGCGGGCGTCCTCCACAGCCTCGCGGGCCTCGCGCAGGAAGCGCGAGGCTTCGAGGTACAGCGTGTCGTCGTTGACCAGCTTGCCGAGCGTGCCCTGTTCGCCGTCGATCTTGCGCATCACCGAGGCCAGCGACCTGGCGGCGTCCTTGAGTTCGTCGTAGAGGGCCGGGTCCGAAACCAGCTTGCCGATGGTGCCCTCGCCCCTGTTGATCTTCCCGGCCAGTTTGGCGATGCCCGCGGAGGCCTCGCGCAGGTCCTTGTAGAGGGCGTCGTCGTTGACCAGCTTGCCGATGGTGCCCTCGCCCTTCTCGATCTTGGCGGCGATGTTCTTGAAGCTGGCCATGCCCTTGTTGAGGTTGCCGACCGCCCCCTTGAGCTCGTCGTACATCTTCGGGTCGTTGAGCAGTTTGCCCAGCGTGCCCTCGCCCTTCTCGAGCCGGGCTGAGATCTTCTTGAAGCTGGCCAGTCCGGCGTCCAGCTTGGCCACCGCGCCCACCAGATCGTCGTAGAGCTTGGGGTCGTTGATGAACTTGCCGAGCGTGCCGTCGCCCTTCTCGACCTTCCTGGCGATATTGCGCACGCTCTCGGCGGCTTCCTTGATTGCCGGGCCGGCATCCTTCAGGCTGGCGAAGAGCCCGTCGGCCTTCTCCACCAGGGTATCCAGGCTGGTTACCGGCTTTACGTTCCGGACCGGAGTGCCCGGCATCTCGTCTTTGGGCTCGAGCTCCGGCGAACCGGGCGTGCCCATGGTCAGTGCCAGGTTGCGCCCGCTGGTCAGCATGCTGATGGCCGGCAGGCTGGCCACGCTGTCTTCGCGCAGCTTGAACTCCTCGCGGAGCACGAAGTGGATTCGAACGTCCTTCTCGCTCATCTCCACGCTGACGATGCGCCCGGCCCGGATGCCGGCCACCCACACGGAGTTGCCCTCCTGCAGCCCGCTGGCGCTGGGCAGGGTGATGTAGTAGTAGTTGCCGCCCCGGCCGAAGACGCTCATTTCGTCGTCGACCCACAGCGACAGCCCGCCGAGGATGACCAGCCCCAGGAAGAAGAACATCCCAACCGCGCGCCGCATGATGCGCCCCCTTCGAAACCCTTGCGGAAACCGATTCTAAGCTGCGCTGGGGGCGGTGGCAAGGGTATATGCGCGAGGGGCTGCGCGGCTAATGGAGACTCTCTTGCGACCGGGAGGCGGGCGACGCCCTCCGAGCGTCGCCCGCCCTGCCGGAGAAGGCTCGGCCTCAGAACTCCTCGCCGCTCTTCCCGCTACTGCGCGGGGGCTCCGCTCGCGGCGGCAGGATCGCGTAGATCGATCCCGCGGTGGTGCTGACGTAGATCACGCCGCGGTGAACCCGGGGGCTGGCCACGAAGCCGTTGGGCGGAAGTCTGCGGAACGGCATCTTGCCCAACCCCATCATTGCCTTGAGCTTGGCATCTTCTTCCGGGCAATACTTGCCCTTGAGCGCGGTCGCGGGCGCGACCGGTTTTCGTGAGCCGAGGTCGCACTGCCAGAGCCGGTCCCCGTCCTTGCGGTTAAGGCACAGCAGCTGCGGTCCACAGGACACGTAGATGCATTCGTCGGCAACCCTCAACCCGCCGGTGTTGCCCCTCACGCCATCCAGAGCGACCTTCCAGAGCGCCTTGCCGGATGTCGACAAGGCGCGCAGGTGCTTGCTTGTCAGGCAGTAGACAACTTCGCCGAAAAGCCTGGGCCCCGTGACCGCCACCTCTTCCGCACCCAGCGACACCCGCCAGAGCTGTCTGCGCGTCTTGCGGTCGAAGGCGCACAGGTAGGACCGGGTCTTGGCCCCGGGGCTGGTGTTGAACTCCACGCCCATGGCCTTGAACTGGCGCTCGAATGCCTCGGCGTACAGCTCGGTCTTCTTCAGCGCTGCCCGCAACTGCGCCGCTTTGGCCGTGTCGCCGGACTTCTCCGCCTTCCTGATGGACAGTTCCGTCCTCCTGCAGAACATGGCGCGAACATCGAAAGCCATATCGTTCGCGCAGAGGTATAGCCGATCCCCGGCAACCAGTACCCCGCGGCTGACACTGCCAGGGGCGGGGAAGAACGTCTTCTCGCCACTGGGATCGTTTCCCAGGTCGTAGACCTGTCGACTCCCGGTGCTGAAGTAGATGCGCGCGTCGGGACTGAACGCCAGGCTGGGAGAGGAGCCCACCATGGTGGGACCGGTGTGCCGTTTCCAAAGAAGCTTCAGCGAGTTGGCATCCAGAACGTAGAGCCTGTCCTTGTCACTGACCAAGTAGAGCCTTCCGGCGTGAAGCACCGGCCGCGCGTGGAACGACGGCCGTCCTGACTTCAGGAGCGCCAGCAGGCTCTGGCCCTGTTTCCTGAATTGGTCTGGTGTCAGACCCGAAGTTCCCGGGGCCGCCCCCTCAGGAGATGGCAGGCTCGACTTCACTGCGGGCATCACGACTGCGGAAGCTTCATGCCCGTCATCCAAATCGATGCGCCGCACGATACCACTGTTGGTGCCGAAGTAAACCTGCCCGCCTGCCACCAGCGGGGCGCCGGGACTGCCGGGGCGGTTCATTTCCGGCGTAGAGCCCGGGACCTCAGCCACGCTTTTCTCCCGGAAGGACCACAACACACGCCCGTTCCTCGCGTCCCGTGCGACCAGTGTCCTGCCGCGCCTCAACAGAACCCGGTTGCCGGCGAGGGTGATGCCCACCGGCTCGCCATCGCTATCAGTCACTCCAAACTCGTCCTGCGACTTGCGCAGCTTCTCGGGCAGCTTGAATCGCTCGACCTTCATCCCCGCCGACCACAGGATCCGCGGGCCGCTCCTGTCCGTCGAGCCGGCCTCTTTCTTGCCCTCATCCTCGTGCCCGGCAACCGCCTTCTTCTCGCCCTCCGGCGCCTTGGGGGCCTCCCCGCCGGCCAGTGCCAGCGACGCTGCGACCGCTGCCGCGGCCACCAGGCCGCCGGCGACCAGTCTCAACTTGGTCCAGATTGCCACTCTCATTGCTCCCTCCGCGATTGTCATTGCGCCCATCGAGACCGCGCCGGCGCCAACTGCGGCGCCCCCGGACGCGGCCATCGCGGAGAGGCCGATCTTGACGCTGGCCGGGGCGGCGTGCGCCGCCTGACCCTTGAGCCAGTCGAGCAGAGTCGCCAGTGCCACCGCGCAGCCAGCACGCTCCAACCGCCGGCGCAGTTGCTCCAGGCCGGTGTTCAGCCGCGAAGCCACGGTGCCCTCGGGCACGCCCAGTCGCTCGGCGGCCTCGGCGTAGCTGCGACCTTCGAGGTGTACCAGCACCACCGCCGCGCGAAAGCGGTCGGGCAGCCCGGCCAGGGCCGCGTCGAGCTCGCCGTGAATCTCGGCCCGCGCCGGCCTTGAAGCCAGCTTCTTCTCCTGCATGGCCTCCTCCTCCCGCCGGCGGCGACGCGCTCCCGAGCGGTTCGCGTGCCTGGACAGATTTGCGGCCGTGAGGTGCAGCCAGCCCGCCAGATCGGGATGCTTGAGTAGCTTGTTGGCCTTGCGCATGAGCACGATGAAGACCGCCTGGCAGACATCGTCGGCGTCGCCGCCACGACCCAGCGTCCGGACCGCCACGCCTTGGACCATGTCCGCGTGACGCTCGACGAGCTCGTCGAACGCCTCCGCGTCCTTCTCGCGCGCCCATCTGCCCAGGAGTTCAGCGTCTCTCATCCCGATCCCCGTTGCCGGCCGGCTACCGTCTCCGGCCTCTCCACCCGCCTGTTCCCGGGGGGAAGAGAATCCTTCGAAGAATCCGCTACGAGTCGCATTATATCGCGGGGCATTGGGCCTAAGACACAATCCGACATGGGTGAAGGCGACCGCAAGTTGCCGTATCCCGGCGATGTCGCGGCAAGCCCTTGCGAACAAAGGGTTTGCCCGCGGGGGCCCGATGCCCTAGAATTCTGATATCGTACGCCTCCCGGCCGTACACCCCTTGTCGAGCGCCGGGGAAAGCCCTGCGTGGGCGTAACCGGCGTCCGGCTGGAGGACAAGTGTGACCGACCGTGAACTGCTGGCCAAGTACGTCTCGGAAGGCTCGGAACGGGTCTTTCCGGTTCAACCAAGTCCCTGATCACTCCGACCGCAACGCCTCTATTGGGTTCACCCGCGCGGCCTGCAGCGCGGGCCACAGGCCGAAGAAGACCCCTACCGCTACGGACACGCCAATGCCCACGGCGACGCTGGCAGCACTGAAGACCGTCGGCCAGCCCGAGATGTAACCGATCACGTGAGCGATGCCGTAGCCCGCCGCCGCACCGGCGGCGCCGCCCAGGAACGTCAGTGTCGCCGCCTCGAGCACGAACTGCCGAATAATGTCCCGCCGCCGGGCGCCCAGCGCGCGGCGCGTGCCGATCTCCTTGCGGCGCTCGTAGACGTTCGCCAGCATGATGTTCATGATCCCGATCCCGCCGACCAGCAGCGAGATGCTGGCGATCGAGAGCATCACGATCGTGAAGATTCGCTGGGTCGCCTGTTTCTGGATCATGAGCTCCAGCGGCACCTCGATCTGGTAGTCCTCCAGCTTGTGGGTCTTCTCGAGGTAGGCTTTGGCGCGCTGCGCGGTGGGAATGACCGCCTCGGCGCTCTCCATCTGCAGGGCAATGGCGTCCAGTTGTACGCGCACGCTCTCGTACTTGCCGGCCGACCGCTTGAGACTGACGTCCCCGTAGCGCGCCCTGGCGGTGGCCAGCGGCACAAAGACGTAGCGGTTGATGTCGTCCTCGCCGGCGGCCTTGATGGCCGCCAGGTTCTCGATGATGCCCACCACCGAGTACCAGTCTCTGCCGATGCGCACCGCCCGTTTCATCGGATCGCGCCAGGCGAATATCTGCCGGGCGGCCTCCGAACCCAGGACGCAGACCCGCTTGTGCTTGAAGCCGTCCATGTCGCAGAGAAACCGCCCGCGCAGCAACCGGGAGCGGGTGATGTCCAGATAGGCGGGCTCGGTGGCCATCACCTGCAGGTCAAGCTTGCGCCCGCTGCGCGCGAACAGACTCCGGCGCATGTCGCGCACGCCGACCGCGTGGCGCAAGAGCGGGAAGCCCTTGCGGATGTGAGCGAGATCGCGCCGCAGAAGTCCGTACTCCGCCGTCCAGCTGCTGTTCGCAGCGGCGGCCTTGCTGTCGGTTGCCGAGGGCCGCTTGCTGCGCAGGATGACGTTGTCGATGCCCCGCGCGGAGATCTGGCTGAGCGCGTCCTGCTTGGCGCCCTCGCTGATCGAGACCATGGCCTCGACCGAAGCGACACCGAAGATGATACCCAGCACCGCCAGGCCCGAGCGGACCTTGTGCAGCGCCAGGTCCAGCAGCGCGATGCGCAGGGCCTCGAAGAGACTCAACCCGCCCCCCCGCCGACGGTCTCGTCGTGCAGCAGTTCTCCGTCGTGCATGCGCAGCACGCGCTGCACGCGGCTGATGTAGGCCGGGTTGTGCGTGACCAGGATCATGGTCCTCCCGGAAGCCACCAGGCGGTCGAAGACGTCGAGGATCTCGTCGCCGGTCTTTTCGTCGAGGTTGCCGGTCGGCTCGTCGGCCAGCAGCAGCGGCGGGTCGTTGGCCAGAGCACGGGCAATTGCCGTACGCTGCATCTCCCCACCGGAGAGCTCCCGCGGCCGGTGATTCAGGCGCTCTCCCAGCCCGACGAGTTCGGCCAGCTGGCGCGCGCGCCTGTGGCGTTCGCGGCGCGAGCGACCGGCGTAGGCCATCGGCACCTCGATGTTGCCCTGCACGCTGAGCTGCGGGAAGAGGTTGAAGCTCTGGAATATGAAGCCGATCAGCGCGTTGCGGTGCTCGGCGAGCTGGTCGTCGCTGAGCTGCGCCACGTTCTGGCCGGCGAGGTGATAGTCGCCGCTGTCAATGGTGTCGAGCAGGCCCAACAGGTTGAGCAGGGTGCTCTTGCCCGATCCCGAAGGGCCCATTACCGCCAGGTATTCGCCGCGACCCACGCCCAGCGAGACACCCTTGAGCACCTCCAGGCGCCGGGCGCCCAGACGGTAGTGCTTGTGGACCGCGGAAAGCTGAACAACTTCTTCGGCCACATCTCGCTCCCGGTCGGCCGCTACTTCCCGGCCTTGCCGTTTCCGTTGCCCGCGCCCCTGCCGTCACCGGCCCCGGCCGAGACCGGCAGGCCCGCGCGGTGGGGATGGATCAGCCAGATCTCGTCGCCGGCGGCCAGGCCTTCGGTGATCTCGACCTCGTCGTCGTTGCTGCGTCCCGGCTTGACGACGCGGCGTTCGAAACCGTTTTCGCCCTTGCGCAGGTAGACCACCGGCTTGCCCTCCTCGTTGAACACCGACTCGATGGGCAGCGCCAGGACACCTTTGACGGTCTCGGCCACGATCTCCACGCGGGTGGTCATGCCGCTGACCATGCGCTTGTCGTTGGCGTCGAGTTCGACCACACCCTTGAAGACCTTGGGGCTGGAACTGTCGTAGCGGTTGCGCGGCGTGGCCAGATTGCTGATATTCTTGAGCTTGCCCTCCAGCTTCAGGCCGGGAATCGCCTCCAGCGTGACCACCGCCCCGCAACCGGGCTTGACCCTGCCGCGGTACTCCTCCGCAATGGAGATGTCGATCTCGAACTTGCTGAAATCGGGGATGGTCAGTATGGTATAGCCCTTCCACCACTCGGCCCCGACCTTCACCTTCTGTTCGTTGCTGGAGTGCCACCGGCGACGCGGGTTGCCGTAGAGCACCATGCCGGAGGCCGGGGCCTTGATCACGCACTTCTCCAACTGCTTCTCGGCAGCCTCCAGCAGCTTCTTCTTGTTCTCGATGTTCTTCCGGGCGCGGGTAACCGCATCACGGCACTTCTGGAGGTTGCTCCTGGCGGCCACGCGAATCTTGCGCAGGTCCAGCTTTGCGTTGCTCACCGCCTGCTTCTTCTCTGCGAGGGTCTCGGGGTAATCGTAGGCCTGGAACATCTTCTTGGCGAGCACCGCCCCGGAGACCTTCTTGCGCGCCGCTTCCAGCGCGTCGCGCTGCTTCTTGACCTGGGCTTCGCAGCCCTTGCGCTCGTTCTCCTCGTCGAACATGTGCTCGTCGAGGGTTTCCAGCGCCTTGTTGAGCGCATCCCTGGCGGCCTCCTGGCCACGCTCCTCATCGGTGATGGCCTTCTGAAGGGCCTTGAACCTCTTGGGCGATTCCAGTTCCCTGTACTTCTTCAGCCCCTTGCGAGCCCCCTCCAGCCTGGTCTCGGCCATGGCCACCGCACTCTCGCCGGCAGACTCCTCGATCTTGCCGTTCTCCTCCGCGGTGCCCAGGTCTCCCTCGGCGCGCTTGAGCTGCTCCTTGAGGTTCTCGATGCGCTCCTCGACCGGCTTCTTCTCGAACTCGATCAGCCTGTCGCCCTTCTTGACCTCCTTGCCCTCCTCGACCACCCAGGCGATCTTGGAGCGCCCGTCGAGCTCCGACTGGATGTTGTGGTGCTTGGTGGCCCGCAGGCGGCCGTCCTCGACCACTCCGATGCGCAGGTCCTTCTCCACCACCTCGTAGAAGCGCAGCTGATCCATGCCCTCGGAGTTGGCCCGTTCGCGGTCGACCATGATCTGCCTGTAGGCCCTGGGACCCCAGACAACGCCCGCGGTGGCGGTGCCCCCGACGGCCGCCAGGACCAGCAGCCACCTGGTGATCCTCCCTACCGCCGACCTCACCCGCTTGCGGTTGCCGTTCCCGGATACCGGGGCCACCGGTGGCGGAGCCGCAGCGGGTCCGCCCGGCTCTTCGGCCAGCACAGCGAACCTGCTCGAGCCCCTGCCGGCCGGAACCCCGCCCGCGCTCACTTCTTCGCCGGCCATCTGCTCCCCCCGATCCCGCCGGTGACTTCCTCGTCCAGCAGTTCCAGGCCCGCCCCCGGCTTGTGCATGCGTATGGTGCGGGCCTTGCCCTCGTCGAGGATGTTGACCCGCAGGAAGAAGACCAGCTGGGTCTTGACCGTTTCCTGCCGGCGGCTCTGGAAAAGCAGGCCGATCAGCGGGATGTGCCCCAGGCCGGGAACCTTGCGAACCACCCGGCGCTTCTCGCTGCGCAGCAGTCCTGCGATGGTCAGGATCTCGCCGTCCTTCATCGCCAGTGTGGTGCGCACGTTGCGAATGGCCACGATCGGGCTACTGGTCCCGGAAGGTCCGGAGGTGAAACCGGTAACGGTCGAGACTTCCGGGTTGATCTCCAGGCGGGCGGTGTCGCCGATGATCTGCTGGGGCGTCACCCGCAGCTTGATACCCACGCGCTTGAACGTGGTCGAAGTCGTGACCGAGCCGCCGGTCACCGTGGAGCTCTGCACCGGGACCTCCTCACCGGTGATGATGCTGGCCTGGTCGCCGGCAGTGACGATCAGGTTGGGCGAGCTCAGGATTCGCGCGCGCCCCTTGGTCAGCAGCAGCCGGATGAAGGCGTCGAGCCTTTCGGTGTTCTGTTGCCAGCTCATGAGGTTGAGCAACGAACCCACGTCGGTGTTGGGCGCAGAACCGGGCGTGGGCAGCTTGATGTCGCTGTTGCCCAGCACCGCGCTGCTGCCGCCGGTCTTGTGGAAGAACTTGTGGCTGATCTCGTACTCCAGGTCGCTGTCCAGGGTCACCTCGATCACCCGGGCCTCGACCAGCAGCTGGGGCACGGGCCTGTCGATCTTCTTGAGAAACCTGAGTATGCCCTGCACCTTGTCGTTGGCCTCGGTGATGATCAGGGCGTTGAGGCGCGGGCTGGCCTGCACCGAGCCTTCCGGGCTGATCAACCCGGTAACCGCATCGCGCAGCAGGTCGCTCTTGGCTCCCCGGCAATGATAGAGCAGCGTGGTCTTCTCGCCGTTCTTGATGAGTTCCGGCTCGGGTGGCGGCGGAAGCTTGCGACGGGCGCGGGTCAGGTCGATCGGCGGCGGGTAGGTCTCGACGATGATCCGCCGCTTGGCCGGCACCTCGGCCTTCCGGGGCCTGCAACCGCAGGGAAGAACCAGCCCCGCGCACAACATGTATGGAAGAGCCCTGCTGAATCGCATCACTACCGCACCTCCCGGCTAACAGTCCAGCAGGCCGCCGAAAGACGGCCTGCAGCGCATGAGAAAGCAGAAAGGAGAACCGTGGGACCTCTTCGCCTGGCTGAGCGTAAGGCGCGAGATTGCGGCGCTTGCTTCTCCCAAGGCCTACTCGCTCCCTTCTTCTATCCCAGGCTTCGCAACTCAGGGGCTTCTTCAACGGCCTGCTGGAGAAGACGGAGCACCCCTGTTGAATCTCTCCCGACTCTCCTGCTCAACGCACGCACGTGTGGGACGTTCACTCACGGGTGCCATTCCCCCGGAAATCACCCCCATGCGTGCCGGCTATTCCACCGGCGAAGGTGCCAAAAACTCCGATGAAGGGTAATAAAGCGCCTCTTCGGCCCTTGGTCACCGGTGCATAATTATGTGACCTGAGCCGGCGGGCACTTCATAGGCCCGGGGCGAGGCCGGGGCAACTCGGAGCCAAGGTATCGGGGGAACTACGCTTCGTTCGCAATGTACTGGCCAAAACGCACTTGGACGCTCTCGTGTGCGAGAAACCGGGTGTCACAGGACCGTCGAACTCCTGCAGCGTTGACTCCGGCCCGCAGGCGGGCTAGCATTTCCGGCCGGGCGGAGGGATACGTCCGCCAGCTGCCCGGAAGCTGTTCGCAAGAAGGGGACGATGGTGAAGCTTTCCACGTGTCTGGTCGTTCTCTCGTTGCTCTGCGCTGCCCTGCCGGCCAGGGCGCAGCGGCTGATTCCGCCCGCGGTGAAGATCCGAAAAGATCGCCCCCGGCTGCTGCTGCGACCCAAGGCCACGCCGCTGGCAGTCTCCCTCGAGCGACTCCGAGGCGGCCCGCGGGACGGTGAGTTCGGGAAGATGCTCGCCAGGCTTCAAGAGAGCAAGAGCGCCGCTTCCGCGGCGATGGTTTATCTGCTCACCGGCGACAGGAAGGCCGCCGAAAGGTCCGTCGCAGCCATGCGCGCGTGGAAGCTGCGCGAGAAGCGCCGCGCCGATCCGTTCTACGTGTATTACCGCCTGTTCGAAACGGCCCTGGCCTACGACTGGATGCACGGCTACGAGGGCTTCACCCCCGAGATCCGGGCGGAGGTCCGCCGCAAGGCCATGGCCGTCGCGCAGGCGGGCTACAGCTCCGGCGACGATCACGTCTTCCACAACTACATCTGGATGCGTAACTCCGGGGCCCTGCTCTGGGCCCTGGCGGCCGCCGGGGAAGACCCCGAGGCCGACCGCCTCCTGGAGAAGCTCGCGCCGCGCTTCGAGCGCCGGCTCTATGCGGCCATGGAACACCTCGACGGGGCCACCGGCGAGCCGCTGGGGTACTGGTCGCACCACTGCCTGACGCCCTGCGTCATGACCGTTCTCGCGACCCAGAGCGCCTTCGAGACCGACCTGGTCGGCGCGATACGCAACCGACACGGCAACTGGCTGGGGCGCCAGCTCGACGGCCAGGTTCACAGCACGCTCCCGGACATGCGCTACGTTCCGTGGGGCGACATGCAGCGCGGCCCGAACGGCGGCGTGACTCACGAGATGGCCGGCACTCTCGACGCGATGACCTGGGCTCTGAGGTCACCCCGGGGCGCCTGGCTGGGCAGGTGGCTGGCGAAGAAGCGCGGGCCCGCGCGATTCTGGGGCGTAACCGGGGTCTTCTACTTCCTGTACTCCCGCAACCTGGGCGTCGCGCCGAAGAAGCCCCCGCTGGCAATCATGGTCGGCGCTAAGCACGGCGGGCACTTCCTGGCGCGGAGCGGCTGGGGCGACGGGGACACGGTGGTGGCCTTCCGGGCCACCGACTTCTACGGCAGCCACAACCACTTCGACCAGGGCAGCTTCATGATCTACCGCAACGGCCCGCTGGCCATCGACGCCGGTGACTACCGCAAGACCCGCGGGCCGCAGCAGCACACGGCCAAGCACAATACGCTGCTCTTCGGCGGGATCCCCCAGCGCACGCTGAAACACCAGTCCTCCAACACGCTGGAAGGCTTCAGGAAGCGCTTGTCCCCCGGCCCTCGAAGCCTGGACACAGCCGACATGCTCTTTCACGCAAGCGGCCCCCAGTGGGCGGCGGCCGCCGGCCGGTTCGACCAGGCCTATCCCCGGGACACGGCAGCCAGCTGCGTCCGGCAGCTGCTCTTCGTGCGCCCCGGCACGGTGGTGATCCTCGACCGCCTGAAGGCCCCCGCCGGCAAGCAACTGCCGGAGGTCGCCTGGCTGCTGAACGTCCCGGGCAAGCCGGAGCTCTCCTACAGGACCATACTGGCCTCCAACGGCGAGAGCTGGCTGCGCTGCCGGGGACTCCGGCCGAAAGGCGTCGCCCCGCGGGTGAAGCCCGGCGATCCGACCGACATGCACCCGGCGATAGAGTCCAGGCAGACCTCGCGGGTCAGCTTCGTCTACCCCGGCGCCGCGCAGCTGGTGCTGGTGCACGTCCTGGAAGTCGGAGACGGGAAGCCGCCGGCCGCCCCAGCGAAAATAACCCTCCGCCAGGCCGAGCGCGACGGCCTGGCTGTGTCGGTGGCCGGCGACAGTTACCTCTTCGACGGCGGGGCGCCCTACCGCATCTCGAAACCAAGCCGGCGAGGCAAGTAGCCCCGCTGGAGTGCAGACTGCCGACGTTCTTCACCGACGCGATCATCGCAGGAACACGAGTAAGGACTGTCGGGACATGGGGCTTTCAGTCCTTCGCGCGCAGCCTCTCCAGGGCTCGCGCGGCCTCCTCGCGGACGGCTGCGAAGGGGTCGTTCTTCGCCATATCTTCGAGCGCGGTCTCGGCCTGCCGGCCGCCGAGAATGCCCAGGGCGCGGGCCACGTGCAGGCGGAAGTCGAAGCGCAGCTTCGGCAGCGCGCCGACCAGGTGGGGCACCGCCCGGCGGTCGCCGATGACCGCCAGGACATCGGGGATGTGGCGGGTGCCCGGTGAGCGGCGCCGTGGCTGCTTCCACTTCTCGAGCAGGGGCCCGACCGCGCGGCGGTCCTTGATCTCGGCCAGTGCCTTGCAGATGAAGAGGGTCAGGTCCCGGCCGGCGCCGGGGAGCTTCTCGAGCAGCGCGGGCAGCGCCCGGGGGCAGCCGCCCAGTTCCTCGGCCGAACGCCAGCGCACCTTGTAGTCCTTCGAATCCATTCCGGCGATGAGCTCCCGCATCTTCGCGTCGCTCATCGGCGCGACCTTCCGCGGCGCGCTGCGCTGCGGAAAGAAGCCCGAGGTCTGGGCCGGATCGGTCTCGGTCACCTTCACGGGCTTTGGCGCGCTCAGGTCCGCGGGATGCGGCCGCGGCCCGGCAAAACGCGCCCCGGCCTCGTCCGCCGGCATCGAGAGGCTGAGCTTCCGGCCCTCGCGCGGCACCAGGCGCATGCGGATCGAAGACATGCGAACGGCGCCGTCGTTCCAGCTCTCGTCGTAGCGCTTCCGAACAGTCTCGGGCACGTCCGGCGGAATCCTGACCTCGAAGTAGTGCGGGAAGCTGCCGACCAGTTGTCTGATCGAGAGGGGCTTGCCGCCGACGCTGTAGTCGAGCTCCAGCTCCAGCGCCAAACCGTCGGCCAGGCGGTCGGCTGTCAGGCGCAGCACGTTTCCGCCCGGGCGCAGGTGGGGCAGCACCCGCTTGCTCAACTGCCGCCAGGCGGTCACCCGCAGGTCGCGCACGCCCACGCTGCGGACCTCGTTCTTCGTGCTGCACTCGACCTTGAGCATGAAGCTGTAACTCGAGTAGACGTCCGGCCGGCGCGTGAAGCGCGCGTCGCGGCCGATGTTGAGCGCGTACTGCTTCTCGCCGAGGTAGACCTGCTCGACGATCCGCCGCCAGATCTTCCCGTCGGTCGAGATCCACAGGCGACAGATGTCCTGCGGGTCGGACTTGATCATCTTCACTTCGACCCGGGCGTCGGCCACCGGGTAGGGCGAGGCCAGGCGGTAGACGAAGAAGGCCGGCTTGCCGGCCTCTGCGGGATGCAGCGCGGGCCGGCCCTTCCCCGAGGGCGAGAATGCCGCGTTCGCCGACCCGTCGAAGAGCGCAGCGGCGTAGCGCGCGGGGTCGCGGCCGGGCTCGAAGACCTGCGCCTCCTCGCCGACCGCCGCGTAAACCCCATCCGAACGCCCCGGCTTCCAGGCGTAGTAGGGCTTCTTCAACGCCTTGCGAATATCCCGGCCGGCGGGGATCACGTAACCGCGGTTCTCCCAGCTGCGGACCAGCCTCTCGCCGACGCGCAGCGAGGTGCGCAGGCTGTGCACCCGGCGGGAGGAGACCAGGTGCCGGAAGACCGTGCCGGTCATCACCGGCAGCTTCCAGGTCCCGACGCGCCCGTTCACCGGGTCCCAGTGGTAGTGCTTGCGCTGGGGGTCGAAGACGTGATAGCGGTAGTGCCCGTCGCGGTCGCGGTAGCGCAACGCGGCGGCGGTGTGCCCCCAGTGGCACTCGTCGAGGGCCATCATCCCCGCCGCCTGCCAGAGCCCGGTCATAGCCCAGCTCTGCCCGTCGCACTGGTGGTGGCCGTAGCAGGTGAATATGCGGTGGGGTGCGAAAACCGGCTTGGGCTTGTTGCGCCGGCCCTCGTAGACGTAACCGCCGGCGCCCTTCGCGCCGCTGACCAGGATCCGGAACCACTTCCAGAGCGCCAGGGCCTTCTCCTGGCCGCCGGACTCCGAGACGCCCTCCAGTCGCCAGATGTCGCCGATCGCCGACTTCAGCGAGTAACAGTCCGGCCAGCCGTCGGCCGCCAGGCGCACGTTGACCAGCGCCTCGTCGCGGCCGACCCTGGTGTCCAGAATCTGCTCGCGCAGGTAGCGTCCCCGGGGCTGCTCCGCGCGGCGCCCGGCGCCTCGCGGGCGGCAGCCGGCGAACAGGACCAGAACGACGATCAACGATCTCCGCGCGAGCTCGCCCGTCTTCACATTCAGTTCCCCGAAACGCAGTCCACGCTACCGAAGATCGATTCCAGCCGGGCCAGGTCCTCCGCCGGCAGCGGCGGCGCGAGTATCGCCCGGGCGTTCTCCTCGAGGTGCTCGACGCTGCCGGTGCCCACCAGCACCACGTCGACCCCCGGCTCGTGGCGGCAGAAACGGTAGGCCGCCTCCGGGAGGCTCGCAGCCCGGCCCTCGCCCAGCAGGAACCCCAGCGGATTCTCCCGGGGGAGCTCGCCGGGCGCAAGCAGTTCCCGCCTCTCGAGAGCGTCGAGCAGCTCGCGCAGCCTGTCGGGGCGCGAGAGCGCCCGGCGCACCGCGAACATGATCAGCGTGCCGATGCCCCGCTCCCGCGTGCGCGGGAAGACCCGCCGGCGCGCCGAGGGGTTGAGCAGGTTGAACCCGACCATGACGGTGTCCCAGGGAACGGCCTCCTCGTCGAGGGTTCGCGAGAGCATCGCGTGGCCGCTGTCGGGGATGAACTCCTCGGTGACGCCGATGTGCCGGATCTTGCCGGCCTCGCGCGCGCGGAGCATTGCCGGGAGGATCTCGGCCGCCGCGTGGTCGTATTCCTCCAGGGTCAGCGCATGGATCTGGTAGACGTCGAGGTACTCGAGACCCATGCGCGAGAGGCTGCGGTCGATACCCGCCAGGAAGTCGTCTCCGGAAACCAGCTTGTCGTCGCGGTCGGTCGCGGCCTTCTTGGAAGCGATCACGAGCCCCTCGCGGGGGGCCCCGCGCAGCGCGCGGCCCAGGACCTCTTCGGTGCGATAGGTCTCGGCGGTGTCGAAGTAGTTGACGCCCAGCTCCAGCGCGCGGCGCACTACCGTCTCGGCTCCGGCCTCGCTTCCGCCGCCGCGCAGCCCCAGTTGACTGGGCCCGCCGCAGCCGAGGCCCATCCTGCTTACCCGCAGGCCGGTGTTGCCGAGGGTCGTGAAGTCCATGTGGCTGTCAGTCGTACTCGTACTCAGCGACCGAAGGAAGCAGTAGTCGTACTCGTACGCGGCGGTCGTGCCCGGGGTACGAGTACGAGTACGCGGACGAGTACGTGCACGACTCAGAGATCCTTGCCGGTAAGCAGCTTGTAGGCCTCTACGTACTTCTCGCGGGTCTTCTCCACCACGTTTTCGGGCAGTTTCGGAGCGGGCGGCTCCTTGTCCCAGCCGCAGGCCTCGAGATAGTCGCGCACGAACTGCTTGTCGAAGCTCAGCTGGGTCTTGCCCGGAGTGTACTGGCGGGCGGGCCAGAAGCGCGAGCTGTCGGGCGTGAGTACCTCGTCTATGAGGATGATCTTTCCGTCGTGCAGGCCGAACTCGAACTTGGTGTCGGCGATGATCACCCCGCGCTCGGCGGCGTACTCGGACGCGCGGCTGTAGACCTGCAGCGAGATGTCGCGGACCCTGGTGGCGGTCTCCTCGCCGACGAGTTCGACCATGCGAGCGAAATCGATGTTCTCGTCGTGACCGCTCTCAGCCTTGGTCGCCGGGCTGAAGATCGGCTCGGGCAGCTTGGATCCGTTCTTGAGGCCCTTGGGCAGTTCCACGCCGCAGACCCTGCCGCTGCTGCTGTAGTCCTTGAAGCCGCTGCCGGCAAGGTAGCCGCGGACCACGCACTCGACAGGAAGCGCGTCGGCCTTGACCACCTGCATGCTGCGACCCTCGAGCACGCCCGCGCTATCGGCCAGGCCGTGGCCCATCGCCGCGAGCTCCGTGCTGATCAGGTGGTTGGGCGTGATCTCCTTGAGGAAATCGAACCAGAAGAGCGAGAGCTGGGTGAGCACCCTGCCCTTGTCCGGTATTCCGGTGGGCAGAACCGAGTCGAAGGCCGAAATGCGATCGCTGGCCACGATCAGCAGGCCGTCGCCTTCCAGGTCGTAGATGTCGCGGACCTTGCCGCGGTTCAGCAACTTGACGCCTGGGAGATTGGTTTCGAGCACTGCTTCGTTCATGTCTCGCTCCTTCGAGGGCCCTCTAGGAGGCCGTTGAAAAAGTGTTCCGGGGTACAGGCGGAGCAACTTGGCTACTCAAAAGAACGCAGGAGAGGATTAACCTTCCCAATGTGGTCCTTTCCGCATCAACTGCTCGACTGTTCAACCCTTCGACTTCGCTCAGGGCCTTTATCAACTGGCCGTGGGCCCTGTCGAACGGCTGCTCTCCTGCTCGAGCAGGCCGTTTCTCAACGGCCTGCTAGACCCACTTCCTGGTCCTGAAGTACCAGATCAACCCTATGGTAATCACGATCATGGCCACGATCGACCACCAGAAACCGTGCTCGGTGTTGTGGCCCGGGAACTTGAAGTTCATGCCGTAGATGCTGGCAATCGCGGTGGGAAACATCATCAGCGCGGCCACCACGGTGAACACGCGCATCACCTCGTTGGTGTGCTGCGCGGTTATGGAGTTGTGGAGCTGCACGGCCTCGAAGATCGTTTCGCGATAGCGCTCCACGCTGTCGGAGATGCGCGCCAGGTGGTCGGCCACGTCGCGGAAGTAGACGCCCACGGTTTCGCCGATCACATCGTACTGCTGGGCGCTCAATCTCGAGATCATCTGGCGGTGCGGCGATACGATGCGCCGCAGCGCGATGACGTTCTTCTTGATGTCCATCAGCCGGGCCATGGCGCCGCGCTCGGGGTCGCGGTCCACGAACTGGTCCTCGATGCGCTCGGTCTCGCGGTCGAGGATGTCCAGCAGCGGGAAGTAGTCGTCGACCAGGCCGTCGACCGCGCGGTGGAAGAGGAAGTCCGCCCCGCGACCCATCACCGTGCCCGGGTTGCGGCGGACCGCGTTGGCCATCCGCGCGAGGCAGCGCAACTCGCCTCCGGAGTGGTAGGTCACGACGTAGTTGGTGCCCAGACAGATGTCCAGCTCCACCGAACTGAGCTCGTCACTGAGCAGCGTGCTCGGGTTCGGGGCCAGCAGCACCATGAAGAGGTAGCGACCGAAGTCCTCCACCTTGGGGAACTCGCTGACCGCGGTGCAGTCCTCGATGGTCAGCGGGTGAAACGCGAAGACCTCGTCGAGCAGGGCGGTCTCTTCGGGCGTGGGATCCTCTATGTCCACCCAGAGCGTGCCGGCCTCGGGACCCTGCGAAACCACGCGGCGCATGCGCTCCGGTCCCAGGTGCGTGGACAGGCGCTTGTCCGGTTCGAGGAGGTAGCTTTGCACCGGCATGATCCGGGCTCCGGCTCAAGGGCGATCACTGATGCTCTCCGTCCGTCTCGGGGCAGGCAGATTATAGACCGCCCCGCACCACCGTCAAGAAGTTCAGGCCACGGCCCCCGGGCGGTCGAAGCGCTGGCACGGCGGTTGCGGGCACCCCGAGCATCGGCGCGGAAGCGCCGCGAGACCGCGGAGGCGTCCGGGTCTGCGAAAACCCGGGACCCCGCTCAGCGGGCGAAGCCCTTCAGCCGGGCCTCGAGCTCGTCGAGCTTCCTGCCGGCGGCCTCGTCGGGCGCGTCCCGCCCGGTGGCCACCGCGACCAGGGCCTCCTCCAGCACCGCGCCGTGCTCGTTGTTCTCCAGGAAGTTGATGAAGGTCAGCGCCGCCCGGCGCCGCTCTTCCGGCCGGTCCGAGACGATATTCGCGCCCCGGGCCAGGCGCCTGGCGTACCAGGAATCCAGCAGCCTGCGGCACTGTTCGCGCCAGAGCGGCCGCAAGTCTTCCGGACGGCCCAGCGGCGCGGAGAGGTCCCCCACGAAGCCGAGATACGCGGCTCGCTCTTCGCCGGCGAGAAGCTCGACCCCGCCGGTCGCCGACTTCCTGAAGGGGTGTACCCCAAGACCGCAGACCCCGTTCCCGCCGAGCTCCAGTTCCAGCAGGAAGGAACTGTCGGTCTCCGGCTCGGGGTCCGGCCAGTCGAAGAGGAAATTGCCCAGCGAGTAGGCGATCGGGCAATCGCGGTAGATTTCGATCCCCTGGGGCACGTGCGGGTGGTGGCAGATCACCGCGGCGGCCCCGGCCTCGATCAGCTCCCGGCACAGCCGCTGCACGAGCGGGGAGGGGAAGGACACCTGTTCCTTGCCGGTGTGCAGCACCGGCACGACAGCCGTGCCGCCGGCCGCCGCTTCAGCCACCGCCCGGCGCACCAGGAGGTGGTCTATGCGCGCCCCGCCCGGGCCTTCGCGGGGAATGGCACCCTCGACCGTGGCGAAATTGAGCAGTGCCAGGTGCACGCCGCCGAGTTCGCGGACCAGGGGACCGGCCGCGCGATGCTGGTCCGGCCCGGCGCCCACGTGAGCGAGCCCCGCGGCGTCCAGCGCGGCGATGGTCGCTGACAGGCCCTCCGGGCCCTGGTCGAAGATGTGGTTGTTGGCCAGGCAGGCCACCCCCACCGGCCCTGCGGCCAGCGCACCGGCCACCGCCGGGTCCGACCGGAAGTTCGGACCCAGCTTCTCGATCGGCGTCTCGCGGCTACACAGCGGCGCCTCCAGGTTGACCACCGCCAGGTCGGCGCACCGGAAGAGCCCCCGCGCGTCGCCGAAAACGCCGTCGATGTCGCCGGCGACCAGCATCTCCTCCACCCGGTGAATAGGACAGAGGTCCCCGGTGAAGAGCACCCGCGCGCGCTCTCTCTCACTCGAGAGCCGCACTCGCCCTTCGGAATCGAACATCAGCACCTCCGAGTTACCGTCACGCCGTCGAGAACGCCCGGAACGTCGACAAGCCTACTTCCTCTCCGCACGGGCCAGGACCTCGAGCACCGCGCGGATGGCGCGGTAGTGGCGCTGCCCGTACTCGCGGATCATCTCCGGGGTGGTTCCGTCGGTGGCCGCTGCCTGCTCGGCGGGAGCCTTGCGGCTGCCCTCCACGTCGAAACAGGGAATTCTCCCGTTCCGATAGGCCCACTCCGGAAAGCTGCCCGGAGTGCACCAGTAGTTCGGGTGCGACCGCTGCCCGCGCTCGCCGCAGAACCCCCGCCGGTACGCGCCGACCAGTTTCCCGGAGACGCGATCAAAGGCCCGGTCTTCCGCCGCCGACTTCGGAGCCAGCAGGCCGCACCCGGCGATGCTCGCCAGCCAGTGGTAGGAGAATATCGCCCGGGGGGCGGTCTTCCTGACGAATGCGACCACCGCCCGCGTCTCGGGCTCCGAGGACGCCGCCGGCCCGCAGTAGGTCTCCGAGTCCGGGTCGTCGGTGAGCAAGCCGTAGGCCGTGCTGAGCTGTCCCCAGTCCGCGTCGAAGTTGCGGTTGAGGTCGACGCCGTTGGCGTTCCTGCGAATGTACCAGGGGACCCCGGTCGCCAACCGCTCGCGCTCGTCGGCGTTGACGACCGGCAGGGCGGCCACGCGCACCCGCCGGAGCAGCTGCGCATCCTCGCAGACCAGGCGTTCCAGGGCCGGCAGCATCAGCTCCGGTCCGGACTCCCCGGCGTGCAGCGCGCCGACCAGCGCCAGGGTCCGCCGTCCCCTGCCGGCCAGCACACCGCGCAGCGGCCTCCTTCTCACCGTGCGCCCGAAGGTCCTGATCGCGACTGTTTCCGGGTGGGCCCCGGCCAGCGCCTCCATCCGGCTGACGATCTTCTCGAAAGGCCACCAGACCTCCCGGTCCCTGACCCTGACCGCGGCGGGGCCGATGGGAACGTCTCCGCGGTCCGTCGAGACCCAGTACATCAGGACCTGGCCCGGACGCACGTCGGGGTCCACGAACTCGAACTTGCGCTCGTTGATGGCCGGCAGCACGCCTTCGAAGATACGGTCCTCCGCGCGCGGCATCGCGCCGTCGAAGTACTCGGCGTAGTCCTCGCCGAAGACGAAGCCCGCCGCCGCGCGGCGGAAGACCCGGACCTTCACCGGCTTCCTGCGCTTCAGCCCCGACTGCTTCTGGAAGAAGGGCGTGGACATGTAGCAGCGCAGGCGGACCCCGTCGTCTTCCACCCGCGCCTCGAGCCCCCGCAACCGCCGGCGAGAGGCGCTTCCCGCTTTCATGATCGACTCCTTTCGCGGAACGGAACCCCGCGGCCGCAACGCGATGGTACAGGAAGCCGGCAAGCGTTTCCTGTGCCGGTCCGGCCGGCCGGCGTCAGCTCCCGCTGCCGGCCTGCAGTCATCGGGACAGGATCCGGTTCAGCTCCGCGACCAGCCGGTCTCTGTTCCCGAACGAGGAGTTCGAGAGCAGGATCGCGTCCGGGCCCCGGCCGCGGCCGAAGCGCACGTAATTACGCGAGCCGGCCCACGAGCCAGTGTGCCAGGCGAAGCCCTCTTCTGGGTCGACGCGCCAGCCCAATCCGTAGATGCTCCCCCCGCCGCCGCTGGGCACGAAGGGCACGAATGCCGCCTCGAGGTGCTCGAGGCTCAGGAGCTCGCCCCCCGCCAGGGCATCCAGCCACTTGCGCAGATCGGTGACCGAAGCGTAGAGGTTGCCGTCACCGAAAACCCCGTCCATGCAGTCCAGGTTCTTCAGGCGCGGGCGCCCTCCGGTGACTTCGAAGCCCCGGACCATGCCCGGGCGCTCGGGCCAACCGAACTCGTAGGGAAAGGCGTCCTCCATGCCGGCCGGTCCGAGAACATTGCGGGTCATGTACTCGGCCAGGGAAACGCCACACGCCGCCTCGACGATCAGCGCCAGCATCACGTAACCAGTGTTGCAGTATTCATACGCCTCGCCGGGAGCGAATTCTGGCGCGGGCCGCTCTTCGCGGAACATCTCCAGCACGTCACGGTCTCGGAGGATCCGGTCCTTCGGGAAGAGCTTCTCGTAGTACGAGAAATACTCGGGCAGTCCCGAAGTGTGGGTCAGGAGATGCCGCACCGCAACGCCCTCCCAGGGCGCATCCGGCAGCCAGCTCCTGACATCCGCGTCCAACCCGAGGAGCCCCTCTTCTTCCAGCTGCATGACGCACAGCGCCGTGAAAGGCTTGGTAACCGAGGCGAGGTTGAAGGACGACCTGCGCGTCAGCGGTTCGCCTGACTCCGGATCGGCCACGCCGCCGCAGCGCTCGTAGAGCAACTCGCCGCCGCGGGTTACGAGCATCGCGCAGCTCAAACCTTCCGATTCGGCGTACGCGTCCAGCAGACCGTCGAGTCGCTCCTTCACCCGCTTCTCCCGATCGACTACTTCTTCTTCGCAGCGGCACCCGGCGCATCGAAGACCTTCAGATCCTTCTTCTCGAGGCGCACGACCAGCACCTGCCAGTTGTTGCGGTGGTGGATGGCCACCTTGTACTCGGGATCGAAGAGCAGCCCATCGCTCACGTGATGACTTCTCTTCCTCCCGTGGCTGCTGCCCTTGGCGTAGGGCAGCTGCAGCAGCACCCACTTGCCCGCCTTGATATCGAAGGCCAGGTTGCCCTCGCCCCCGCCCGCGGCGCGATTGCGGGCCACGTTCAGGAGCATGTCCAGTTCCGGGACGTAGACGGTCTCGCGCGCGAAGACATTCGCGGCACGCGGGCAGGCGAGGCGCGTCAGTGTACCGCCCTTGAAGTCGTAGCGGTACATGGGGCTGCCCCCGGAACTCAGCCACAGGCAGTCCCGCTTCGAGTCGTAACAGACCCCGGTCTTGTCGCAGTAGGCTCCGCCCAGCTTGCCCTTGACCGGCAGCCGGCGCCACTTCCCGGTCTTGCCGTCGTAGAGGAAGAGCTTGCCCGAACCCCACTGCACCGCGCCGTGGGCAGACTCGCACATCGACACGCGCATTGCATTTCCCTGGGTTACCGGCGGAGGATAGTCCCATTCCCGGGCCGTGGGGTCGTAGGCCCATCCCAGGCCCCCGCGGGTGCAGATCACCATTCGGCTGGCAACCGGGTCGTAGGCCACCGCATTCCAGATGTGACTGCCGAAGAACGGACGGCTGTTGAAGCTCTGGTTGATCGGGGACTTGAACGCGCTCGGCCCGAAGGGGAACTCGTCGCGGTACCCGGTACTCCATGTTGCCGTGCGCAGGCTGTAGTGGCTCACGTCGTTGTAGTGCCAGCGGCTGTGCCCCCCGCCGTAGAAGAGGATCTGGTGGCGCCTGGCGTCGTAGGCGCTGGCGCACCATTCGTGGCCGTTGCAGCTCGGCCCCTGCCGCGGCATCGGCGTCCAGCGATTTGGTGGCAGGTTCTTCAAGAACGCGTCGATCTTCTTCGGCTCGATCTTCGCGCTGCGGTCGAAGGCGTCCGGCCCCCGGAAGATGTACTTCACCGTGCCCGGCGCCACGCCGGCCCCGGCTGATCCGGCGTCCGGGGCCTCTGTGTTCACCTTAAGGCCCCAGGTCTGTCGTGCCCCTCCACCTCTCCCGCTCAAGCGGGGCACGAAGACCAGTTCGTCATCCGGCCCCACCGCCCCGGTACCGTTCGCGGGAGGCTTGCCGGATTGCGCCAGGCGCTTCCACCGGTTCGCGCCGATGTCGTAGACCCACAGGTCGCGCGGCGTGTTCTTGACCTGGCGCGGCGGCGCGTAGTGCGTATCGAAATTCGTCGAGCCGAAGAGCACGATCCTGCCGCTCTTCGGCAGCCAGGCCAGCACGTGCCCGCCGCGCGGCGCAGGGCTCACCTTCGGCCAACGCTGCTCCCACTTGCGCGCCTTGCAGTCGTAAACCCAAGTGTCGGCAAGGTAGCTGTCCAGCCGGCAGCCGCCGAAGAGCACGATCTTCCCGCGCTTGAGGTCGACCGCCATCTGCGAGAGACCCCGGCCGCAGGGCTCGGCGTCGAGCGCGCGGGCCGCGATCTCCAGCCGGTCGTACACATTCTGAAGTGCCAGCAGGCGCTGGCGGGCGTCGTCCATTGCGACTGCGGGCTTCAGCTTGTCGAGCACGTCGGACAGGAACCTGGCGGCGTGTTCCGGGATGTTCTTCTCGAACCCGTCCAGCTTCGTCTTCCGGACCTTGCCGACCAGGTCGCCAAGCTCCTTGACCAGTTCCGCCGCCTGCTTGCCGATGTCGGCCTTGGCCTCTTGCTCCGTCTCGGTCACGTAGAACCGGTTTCGCCAGGCGTTGACCAGCGCGTGCGTCCTGCGCTCGAGATCGCGCGCGGCGGCCCGCAGCGCCCGGAGCGCCTCCGAGCCGGCCGGCACGCGCTGCCACTTCTTCGCGCCCGGCTTGAGGTTCCAGGTGCCCGGCGAGCCGCCCTGGTCGTCCGAGTTCCCGCCGCAGGAAACGATCTCCCTGTTGACCGGGTCCCAGGCCAACGCTCCCATCGTAAGATTGCTGTTGAATCTCCCCTTGAAGACGTGGCTGAAGCGCGGAGCCCCCAGCCGCTTCCAGAGACCTGTCTTTGCGTCGAAGCGCAGCGTGGTGTTCTGGTAGTAGGCGTAGAGACAACCGTCATCGGCGGAAAGCGCCCACTGGTAGTAGGTGTGTTCGTCGGTCGGCCTGAAGGCGTTGCCGCGCCGCCGGATACGGAAGACGCCGCCGACCGTATTCCCGGGTCCTGTTGGCCCCATCTTCACCCCGGACGGCAGGTCCTTCTTACCGTTCGGATAGAAGTTCGACCAAGTGCAGGTCGACGGGTCGAAGACCTGCTGGTCGTAGCCCCCGCCGCCGCCGGCGCTGAGCAGGTACTTCTTCAGGCCGGGATGGTAGACGAACATCGGCCAGCTGCGCCCGCCGCCCTTCTCCGAAGAGAGCAGCACCCACTTGTTGCCGCCCGCCGCCTTGAGCTTGTCGGTAACGCTTTCCCCCGCAGGGCAGGCCGCGCCCACCGCCAGGACCAGAACCAACGACGTGAGGCACCTCATGCTGATTCCCCTTCCTCTTTGAGTTGCCCTGCGGACAACAGTTCAACTCCCACGCTCACCCGTACGGCGGGCGCCTCGGGGCGCTCGCGCCGTTCGGCCAGCCGCGCCAGGGCGGCGTCGCCGAGTTCGTCGATGCTCCACAGGACTGTCGCGGGCAGATCGCCTGCCGGCCAGGCGGCCCGGAATTCCGGAAGTTGCTCCCGCGGACACCAAGCGACGAATTCCAGGCCGCTACCCGGCGCGAGACCTTCCTCGCCGGCCAGCTTCGCGGCGGTCGCCGCCCCCGTCCACCAGGGGATCAGTACTCCGGTTACCCCCTGCGGCCCCCGCAGCGCCTGCCGGAACCTCCGGCGATCCTCTTCCGACTCGCCGGAGTCCCGGCCCAACCGGCCCTGGACCACAATTTCCGCGTCGAGGTCGCGCAGTGCGGCCAGCGCCCCCGCCCAGCGCTCGCGGCTGGGAGCCGTGGCTTCCAGGTTCCCGAACCATGCCAGGCGCCGGTGACCGCGCTCGACCAGATACTCCGCGGCGCGCATGGCTCCGCCGAAGTTATCCTGGGTTACGCTGTCAAGGCCGGGGCAGAGTTCCTCCACCAGTACCGTCGGCACTCCCAGGCGGGTCAGTTCACCGGCGAGCTTCCCGTCGGCGGTATCCAGAAGCAGCCCCGAAGCCCTGGCGGCGGTAATCTCCGCCACGACTTCTTCGCGCCGGCGCCCCCCGGCACCGATGCCGAGAAGTGACCACCCGCGGCTCTCGGCCGCGCGGTACATGGCCGCCAGCAGGTGCTGACCGAAGGAACTCCACCCGCCCGCCTGCTCCCTGCCGGAAAGGATGAACGCCACCGGCGCGGCGGCCTCCGGGTCGTTGCCCATCGCCGTCACTCTGAACCCGTGTCCGGGATGGCAGCGCACCCAGTGCTCACCCTCGATGATCTTCACGGCCCTCCGGGCCGTCTCGGGCGACACGCCGTTTTGCCTGCCGATCTCGCGCACCCCGGGCAGGTACTGCCCGACTGGCAGTTCGCCCGCGGCAATTCTGGACTTGAGATCCTCGGCGATCTTCACCGCCACTCTGCCTGCCTGCTTGCCTATGGACCGCGACATCCCACCGCCCTTTCTGGCGTACTTCTACCGTCAACTTACACCGTTGCGCGCTATCTGTCGGCAGGAAACTCGGAATGCCGGGAGCGGGACGGATCTTGACCTTGCATATTGGCCTAACGCCCTCTTATACAGCGCTATACGACAGGGGCTCCGCTCGATTGCCGTCCGCTCCGTCCGCTCCGTCCTCTCCGCTACGGCCCAAACGGATCACAAGCTGCTCGTTAGGCTACAGGATGTGCAGCCAACCCCAGAATGGCGCATGCCTCGGCATCCGGGCGCTCACTGCCGGACCTCCCCCTCGGAAACCGTCTTCTGCCCACCGGGGCGCTCTTCGGCGTTGACGATATTCGGGGCCGGCTCGCCGGCCCCCTGCATGCGCCGCACCAGGCGTTCTCGCATCACGTCGGCGACTTCGCGGTGGGACGAGAAGCCGACGAGGTTGTTGAGCTCGTAAGGGTCGGCGCGCAGGTCGTAGAGGCAGTCCTCCACAAAGGTCCAGTCCTTCGACGGGGCGGGCCCCGGCTCGGTGTGGCGCACGCTGTACTTCCAGCGGTGGGTGCGCACGCAACGGCTGAGGTGCTCGCAGTGCATCTCGATGTAGACCTCTTCGGGCCAGTCCGCGACCCGCCCGCGGGTCAGCGGCAGGATCGAGCGCCCCTGCATGTCCTCCGGCACGGGAATGCCGCAGGCCTCCAGCAGGGTGGGGGGCACGTCTATAAGGCTGACAAGCTCCGGCAGGCAGCCGCCAGCGAAGAAGCCCGGCCCGCTCAGCGCCATGGGAATGCGCACCGAGCTCTCGTGGCAACTGCGCTTGTACTCGCCGTTGCGGGTCTTGAAGTGACAGCCGTGGTCGGTGATGAAGAGCACGATGGTGTCTTCCAGCAGGCCCAGGCTGCGCAGCGCATCCAGCATCCTCCCCAGCGCCTCGTCCAGACGCTTGACCATGCCGTAGTAGCCCGGCAGGTGCCGCGCAGAGCTGCCGCCCAGGGCCCGCAGGTCGGGAGGCGTCCAGGGGTCCAGGTAACGCTGCTCGTAGCCGGTGGGTGCGGGGTAGTCGTCGCGGCTGTTCTGGAAGTGCGGCTCGATGAACGAACAGGTCAGGAAGAAGGGCTCCTCCTTGTTGTCGTCCATGTAACGAATGGCCGCGTCGGTCAGGGCGTCGACCCGGAAACCGGGCAGGTCCACGGGGTTGTCGTCGTTGTCGAAGACCCTTGTCCGATACGCGTCGGAGGTGAACTCCAGGACGTTGGAACCCAGCCAGTACTCGTGGCCCCCGCGACGCCCGGCGGGCACCGGGTTCTGCTTGACCAGGTGCCACTTGCCGATGTAGCCCGTGCGGTAGCCGGCTTCCCGGAAGCGGTCGCCCAGACCGGGCACGCCTTCAGGCAGCTGGCTGGTGCGGTTGTCGTAGCCACCGAACTGCGAGGCGTAGCGCCCGGTCTGCAGGCACAGACGTGCCGGCACGCAGACCGGCTGGCAGGAGAAGGCGTTGGCGCAGTGAGTGCCCTCGCGGGCCATGCGGTCCAGGTTGGGGGTCAGGTTCATGGGGTTGCCGTGCAATCCCATGGTGTCCCAGCGCTGCTGATCGGTGAAGAAAACCAGTACGTTGGGCTGCTTGCGTGCGGACATGGGCTGTTCCTCCCGGGCGGGCAGGGGCTGCCGGCCCCTCTGCCGGGGCAGCCTACACCCGCCCGTGCTCGGATTCAAGCCCGACCCGGAGACCGGGAGGCAACCGGCGACAGGGTGGGGGGCGACGAGAGGTCGGACCCCATCGTGCGAGTCGAACCGGGAGCGCAGAACGGCCGTCTTCGCCGGGACGATCGCAATCGGGCTCGAATAGAATCGGCGCGCGCCGGAGTCTCGAATCCAGCCGCTGCGCAGCCTACTCCCGCTGCTTCAAGCGGAAGTAGTGCGTCCTGGGGGACCTCTTCGGTTCGACCTTCTCGATCAGGCCCTCCTCCCTCAGGATCCGGAGGTAGGCAGTAACCGTGTTACGCGAAACGCCAAGAAAATGAGCTATTTCGCTGCCGGTCTGCGGCTCGCCACTGCGGAAGAGCTTCCGCACCAGGGCCAGACGCCGGACAGTTGACTGCGGCCCCGCGCGCCTCGCTGGAGCGCGGGACCGCTCGGACTCAGCCGGGCTCTCGGCGGGCTCCGTGGCGGCCTGCGGTTCCAGGTCGGCCACGTCGTAATTGAGCTTGTCCGAGTGAAGCAGTCGCATACGCTCGATAGCGTTGCGCAGTTCCCGGACGTTCCCGGGCCAGTCATGCCGGAAAAGTGCGACGCCCAGTTCACTCGACATGGTCGCCCTCTGACCGTCTACTCTTCCCTCGCCCAGGAAGTGCTCCGCCAACGGCAATATATCTTCCCGGCGCTCCCGCAGCGATGGCATGTGAATCTCAAGTCGTTTCAGGCGGTAGAGCAGGTCCTGTCGGAAGCACCCCGCGTCCATGAGACGATTCAGAGGCACGTTGGTCGCGGCGAGTATCCGACAGTTGATCTTCCGCGGCCGACTGCCGCCCACCTGCCGGAATTCCCCTGTTTCCAGCACGCGCAGCAGCGCGAGTTGAAGGCGGGGGGATATCTCGCCGATCTCGTCGAGCAGAACGGTCCCCTTCCCGGCCTGCTCGAACAGACCGCAATAGGATGAACTCGCCCCCGTGAACGCGCCTCGCTCGTGACCGAACAGTTCGCTCTCCAGCAGGCTATCGACGATTGTTCCGCAGTTGATGGCGACGAACGGCAGGCCGGCCCGCGGTCCGGTGTCGTGCAGCGCCCGCGCCGCCAGTTCCTTGCCGGTGCCTGTCTCGCCGACAATGAGCACCGGCACGTCCAGCGCTGCCATCTGTCGAATCTGCCCGCGCACTGCGACCATGGCTTCGCTGGGACCCAACAACCTTTCTGTCCCTTCATCTCCCGGCTCGGATCCCGGTCGCCCGGTGGGCACCGCAGATCTCGCGGCACTGACAGAGGTGGCGACAGCCCTCGAACCGCGCAAAAGCCAGACAGCGTCCGCACCCGTGAGTTCTCCGGCCATGCGCAATTCGAAGTTCAGGCGCTTATCGGCTCCATGCTGATCGACAACCTCCAGCACACCTCTGAAGAACTGGGCTGCCCGATCGCGATGGCCTTCCAGGAGTTCGGCCCGGGACAGAAAAAAGTCGTCCAGCGGATGGAAGTTGCCCCGCCGGTGCCGTATTTCCATGACCCGCCGGGCCGCCTGCCCGTGCCCTCGGGCCAACTCGGCCCGCACCAGGTTGAAGGCCACGAACTGATTCCCGCTCAGATAGACATCCAGATCTCGCGACAGATGGCTCGCGATGTACTCAAGCACCAGTGCCGGCCGGCCTTGAAGCAGATCCGCGAGGTTGCGGTGCACACCAGTCTCGTCACCGGTATCTGGAAGCACGGCCCCGGTCTCAAGCAGGCTGACCAGTTGGCGGGCAAAGAAGAGCAGGCCGGTCTGCTGGAGTTTGAATTGCTCGTCTCGTTCCGCGCTGGCAATCTCCGCCCGCAGGCGTGCGGCGTCGCACATCTCGCAGAAGTGAATCAAGCGCGGCAGGCGCATGCTCGCGCGGAAGCCGCTCGGGTCTAACCGCTTCAACGCCGCCGCCTCCGCCTCGATCTCCGGCAGACGCCAGAGGGGCGCCAGAAACTGGGCATACTGAGCCAGGAACATGCTACGCTTGGGAGAGTTGAGCGGAACAACCGCCAGCACCTGGCGGTGCAGTTCCCGAGCCCTGTCCATATTCCCAAGAACGGCGGCCAGCTTGGCCTCCTGCTCCAATTGGAAACCCCGCATCTCGGGCGGCGCACCCTTCCCAAGCATGCTGCGCGCCCGCCTCAAGAGCGCCGAACATTCCGCCAGGCGCCGCGAGAAATGCGATATGAGAGCCCACATCCAGTAGAAGACCACTGCCGCCAGCAGATCCTCACCTTCGAGCGCAACAGTCTCAGACTTGTCGATTGCCTCCTGGAGTGGGACTTTCCGGCTTATGGCTCTGCTCTGCACGCGCATCGCCTCGAACATGGGGCTGTTCAGTTCGGGGTGCTCGCCCAGGATTTCGCTTGTGGTCTTGGAGGTGTTGATCATCGCGTCCACGAAGGGATGCAGTTTGCCTGCGCCCAGCCTCTTCCGACTCATGCTCTACTCCACGAGATGGGAAGTGCAGTGCCTGGGCAACCATGCATGCCCATGGTCTCACCTCCCAGATCCAATAATGTTTATCATATTTTTGTACAAAGATCAACAGTGGGCCGAAGGTGATCCCTAACAGCTCTTTGCTAAATCACGCATTCAGGCGATATGAGCTTTGAGCGCCTGTGGCACTCCCGTTGCTATCAGTCTCTTGCGGTAAGCACTAACGGAGAGGGCAGCCCATGGCGACTGAACCCGGGAAGACGATTCTGATCACCGGCGGGGCCGGCTTTATCGGCTCGCACACGGCTGACCTGCTGATCTCGGCAGGGAATCGCGTGCGTGCCCTGGACGTGCTCGATCCCCAGATTCACGGCGAGGGCCGGGCGCGGCCGGCATACCTTCATCCCGAAGTTGAGCTCGTACGCGGGGACGTACGGAATCAGGGCGACCTTGAGTCGGCGCTCGAAGGTGTTGACACTGTCTATCATTTTGCCTCACGCACCGGCGTCGGCCAGAGCATGTACGACATCAAGAACTACGTCGAGACCAACTGCGCGGGCACGGCCGCACTCATCGAGGCAATCATCAGGAGCGGCCGGAAGCTCAAGCGTCTGGTGCTCTCCTCCTCGCGGGCGGTCTACGGTGAAGGCACTGCCGAGTGTGCGTTGCACGGGCGGGTCTACCCACATGCCCGTCGCCGCCGGGATCTCTTCGCCGGGCGGTTTGCGGTTCGCTGCCCGGTCTGCGGCAGTGCAGCCAGGCCAACTGTTACGGGGGAAGACCGTCCACCTGCGCCCGTATCGGTCTACGCCCGGACCAAGCTCCAACAGGAGGAGTACTGCCGGTACGCGGCTGAGACCTTTGATCTTCCTGTAACCATTCTGCGCTACTTCAACGTCTACGGTTCGCGGCAGTCGCTGGAAAACCCCTACACCGGCGTGATTTCGATCTTCTACAGCCGTTTTCTGGCCGGGCAACCGGTCTCGCTGTACGAGCAGGGCCTTCCCGGAAGGGACTTCATCCATGTCTCAGATGTCGCACACGCCAACGTTCTGGCCGGCTCGGCCGATGTGGAGCCGGGAACGTGCATCAACATCGGCTCCGGTGTTGAGACCAGTATCGGAAAGGTCGCCAGGAAGCTTGCTGCTGCCTGCGGGCGGAAGGCGGAACTCCTGAAGACCGGGCAATTCCGGGTGGGCGACATCCGAGCGTGCACCGCGGACGTCACAAGAGCTAAGGAGATGCTGGGTTTCGAACCGCTGACCTCACTCGAAGCGGGCCTGGCGGAATTCAGCGCCTGGGCCGCCACACAGGAGTCTGCAGACTTCTACCAGCGCGCAGTGGAGGAGCTCTCTGAACACGGGCTGTTCGGCTGCGCAGACGGGGCAACATCGTGACCTGCCCCCGGCCTCAGCGCTGCGAAGTCGACCGCCGTCGAATCCTGTTTGTCGGCGAGGCAGTAACGCTGGCGCACGTAGGCCGACCTCTGGAACTCAGCCGGGCGCTTGCGCCCGACAGATACACGCTCCTGTTCGCCTGTGGCAAGCGTTATCGCGCTCTGGTCGAGGATACCGGACTGTCGTGGCTCGGCCTTCCGACTCTGGCGCCGGAAGTCTTCATGGCCAGACTGGCCCGCGGCAAGCCGCTCTATGATGCCGAAACCCTGCGGAGTTACGTGGCTGCCGAGCTTCGCTTGCTGAGCGAGTTTCAGCCAGAGTTGGTGGTGGCAGATTTCCGCGCATCTTTGGGCATCTCTGCGGAGCTTCTTGGCATCCCCTGTGCCAACGTCTGCAACGCACACTGGAGCCCATACTCGACGCAGCGGCTCCCGGTACCGGAGCTTCCCGCCACGCGCCGCCTCGGGACACGTTTGTCTGCATTGCTTCTGGACAGGTTCGGAGAGACGCTTCTGCGGATGCAGGCCAGACCCTACAACGGGCTGCGACGGGCTTACGGACTCAAACCAGTCCGGGGCATCCGGGAAATGTACACCGGCGGAGCGTGGTCCCTCTATCCCGATATCCCCGAGCTGGCGCCGACGAACGATCTGCCTGACAACCGCCGCTACATCGGGCCAGTGATCTGGAACCCCGAGGTACCGTTGCCGGGGTGGTGGGGCGAGCTTGCCAGGGACGATCGTCCGCTGGTCTACGTTACGCTGGGATCCTCCGGAGATCTTCGCATCATGAGTAGCCTTCTGGCCGCGCTTGCCCGAATGCCCGTGAAGGTGGTCCTGGCCACGGCGGGGCGCCCGATGACCGGGCAGCTGCCGGAGAATCTACGATCAGCCGACTATCTGCCCGGAACCGAGGTGTTGAAGCATTCAGCGCTTTGCGTCTTCAATGGCGGCGCAGCCACTGGCTACCAGGCGCTTGCCGAAGGCGTACCCCTGCTCGGGTTGCCGTCGAACGCCGACCAGTTCCTCTTCATGGAAAGAGTCCAGTGCACCGGTGCCGGACAATTGGTGCGCCCCTCACAGGCAACGGCCGGTCAGTTGAAAGCCCTGATGGAGGGGCTGCTCGCGAAGCCGTCCTTCGGCATCGTTGCCCGCAGGCTCTCCGAACAGATCGAATCACACAACCCACCGCGCGCTTTCGCGAAGTTCGTTGACGAGGCGCTGGGTCCCGGGCGCGACAAGGCCCACGCCGAACCGGTGTTCGAACGCGTCGGAACCATCGGGGGATAGTCTGATGAGGACCCTGCCTCGCAAGAGACTCACCGAGGGCTTCCGCCGCCTGGAGGCGGAGGTCGAGTTGGCCGCAGATGGCGATTACCGTTTCGGATCCGCCGGCGAGTTTTCCGTGCGGGTGGCCTCGAGCCTGGAGGACCGCCTGGCCGCCTGGCGCTTGGCCTACGACGTCTACCGCGGGAAGGAATACGCGGCGCCTGACCCGCAGGAGCTTTGGTACTCGGTTCACGATGCGTTGCCGGAGACGGTCACGGTGCTGGTCGAGCGGAGCGGGGAACTCATCGGGGCGGTGACGGTTATTCCCGATTCACCTTTGGGATTGCCGGCGGACCGCGTGTTTCCGGCCGAGACCTCCGCGCTGCGCCAGTCCGGCGGTGTGCTGGCCGAGGCGGTGAGCCTGGTGCAGGGCGGGGTGGGAGAGCGCGCCGGAATGGTGGTGGCGGCCAGGCTCTGCGAATTCACCTGCCTGGTCGCAGAGCGGTTACTCGGTGCCTCGGATCTGGTGATTACCGTCAATCCCCGCCACGAGCGCTATTACCGTCGGGTGATGCTCTTCGAGCGCCGCGGGGAAGAAGTCCCCTGCGACAAGGTCTCCGGTGCCCTCGCGGTCTTCCTGACGCTCAATTTCAAAGACATGGATCTTTACGTTCGTACGGCCGACTTGATCGGTGGGCCCAGGACCATCTACAGGCGCTTCATGAAACCGGAAGAGGCCGCGGAAGTGGCGGACCACCTTGCCGGTCAGCGCAGTTCGCTGAGCACTTCAGCACTGCGGGAATACTTCCTGTACCGCAGAAACCTGTTCCGCGGGCTCGCACCACAAGCACGTGCCTGGCTCAAGGGCAGGTACACACGTCGCAACCGGCGCCACAGGTCCGGCACCCGCGAACTGGAGGCCGTCAGGTGATTTCAACCACCAGAACCCACAACCCGGCAGCCAAACCGGCCCGCCCCGCAGACCGCAGCTGCGGGCTGGTCCTCTTCGCCGAAACCGTGGCGGCCAACCGCGGGACCGGGAGAAGAGCCGGCCCCCCGAACCACTCCAATACCCCGGCCACCGGCACCAACCGGCTCGCGGGCTACCGCCCCTCCTTCAGGCGGAAGTAGTGCGTCCGCGGGCTCCGGTTCGGCATCACCTTTTCGACTAACCCCTCGTCGATGAGCACCCGCAGGTCGCGCGTGGCGGTAAGCGGCGACATGCCTACGGCCTGCACGATCTCCTTCCTTTTCAGGCCGCCGAGTTCGGCAAACAGCTCCAGGATCAACCGGCGCCTCCTGGCGGGACCGGTGCTGGAGCGCAGCACCGAGATCCTCCTGGACAATTCCCCAACCTCCTGGACTTCCGACGGCGCCCTGTCCGCGGTCGAGCCTGAGTCGTGAAACGCTGACGAAAGGTCGGTCTCCGGCTCCTTCGCATTGACACCGGGCCGGTCCAGCCAGTGTTCCAGACCGTAGCGCAAGCTCTCCGAGCTGAACGTGCGCATCCGTTCCGCAACGTTGCGCAATTCGCGAACGTTTCCCGGCCAGTCGTATTCGAGCATGGCCGCCACCAGCCCGGCTGAGATCTCGGGAACCCGGCCGTCAGACCGGCCCTCTGCCAGGAAATGACGCATCAACATGGGAACGTCCTCAAGCCGGTCCCTCAGCGGCGGCAGTTCGATTGCCAGGCGGCGCAGGCGGTAGAACAGGTCCTTGCGAAACCGACCTTGCTCCGAGATCCCCGCAAGGTCGGCGTTGGTTGCCGCCAGGACACGACACTTGACCCTCTTGATGCAGCTGGAACCCACCGGCCTGACCTCGCCGCTCTCAAGAACGCGCAGCAGAACGACCTGCAGGCGCGGCGGGATGTCCCCGATCTCGTCCAGCAGGACGGTGCCCTTGCCGGCTTCCTCGAAGATTCCCTTCCTGGCCGCAATGGCACCCGTGAAGGCACCGCGGGCATGCCCGAAGAACTCGGCCTCCAGCAGGCTCTCCGCTATCGCCACGCAGTTGATGGCCAGGAACGGATCAGCGGCCCGTGGCCCCGATTCGTGAATGGCCCTGGCTATCAGTTCCTTGCCCGTTCCGGTCTCGCCGGTGATCAGGACGGGTATGTCACTGCAGGCCACTTTCGACACCACTTCGCGGATCGCGGCGATGCGCGCGCTCTGCCCCAGAATCCTGCCGGAACCCTGCACCGCCTCCTCCGTTCGCTCTTCCGAGGGCGGCAACGGCGCTGCCGGGAGCGACAACCGTTCCCCTCCCCCCGCGAGCACGACGGCGTCTGCCGCCGAGAGCTCGCACGAGACCAGGAGTTCGAAGTCCACTCGGTTCTGGGCATGGTAACGCGCGGCTTCGGCCTGCACCTGGGCGAACCGCCGTGAGGCCTCCTCGCGCAGGCCTTCGAGCAGGTCGCACCGGGCCAGGAAGAACCCGTCAAGGTAGTGCTCGGCACCGCGGGCCATCCTCATGCGCAGCAACCTTCTTGCCGCAGTCAGGTTGCCGCATGCCAACTCGCTCCTGATAATGTCATAGCTCACGATCGCGGTGCCCACGAAGAAGCTGTCGGCCCTCATGCGAGCGTGCTGCCTGGCGTGCTCCAACGCCTTGAACGGCCTGCCGCGCAGGAGCTCCCGGCATGTCCGGATGGAGTACATGAGTTCCTCCCGGCGCTCGGAAGCCCGGGGAAGGCTCTTGAACTCGAAGGTCCCGAATCGCCCGCGCGTTTCCTCGGAAAGGCACTTGATCCACATACCGTAATGGAGCAGGGTCTCGCGCTGACTCTGCGAGGGCCTGGGATCCTCGAGCAGTTGCGCCAGCAAGGCACCGGCACGGCCGAGTTGCAGGGTTTCCGAGAACTGGATGAACCTCAGGATGTTGATCCTGTAACGGAACTCAGCGTCGGCTGAGAACTCCATTTCCCTGACCTCGCTCTCGATCTCCGTGAGCCGACCCTGGTGGGCAAGGAACATGGCGTAGTCGATCAAGTGCAGCGGCCGCCGGACACTGTCGCCGGGCAGGTCCTGATAGCAGCGCCTCAGGTGCTCCTCTGCCTCAGCGATCCTCCCCCTAGCCATGGCCACGCCCGCTTCCTGCGACTTGGCCAGCGCGCGCAACTCCGGGGACATGTCCGCAGCTGAGAGGATCTGAATGCGCTTCAGCAGCGCTTCGGCCTCCGCGAACAGCCCCAGGCTCTGTGCCACCACTTTCCACGCCACCAGGATCATCAGCCAGATATGCGGGTCGACTCCATCATCCTTCTGCGACCTGGCGGCTTCCAGGGCTTCCTCAACTTCAACTCGGCCGTGGTGCGCCTCGAGAAGCCGCTTGAGGACAAGCAACTCGGAACTCAGCGGTTTGGGCTGAGCCTTGAGAATGTCCAGCAGCATCAGCCTGGTCGACACGAAGCGCTCGGCCACCGGATGCATCGCTGATTCAGGTTTGGACGACATGCTCGCCCCCTTAGAACACTATTTGCCCAATCAGTTGCCCATTTAGTGTACCAATGCTCTGCGAATATCTCAACACACTGCGCCCAACTACGGCCTGCAAACTTGCATAGCCTTGTGATGCAGCGTTTTGTGTACAGGGTTTCGGTTGGCACTCATGTTGCTGTAGTCCGTGCGAAGCCATGACCAGCAAGGCATGCTTCGGCTCGCTTTGAAGCTGGACGCTGACCGCCTGATGGACTCCAGGCCGCAGGATAGGCGAGGCTCGAACTGAAGAGGGGGCGACCATGTCAGACTACCGAACCTCAAGAGCAGGTCCGTGGCACGACCTGACCGACAACATCGTGGGCGGGGAGATCCAGTTCGGCAATACGGTCACCTTCCTTTCCGAGGTCGATCTGACCGAAGTCGAGGCGATCCGAAAGCGAGCCGCCCGGACAATGCGCCCCACATACACCGCCTTCGTGGCCAAGGCGGTTGCGCTCGCCCTGCGAGAGTACCCGTACGCGAACCGCAGGCTCTATCGCCGCTCCTGGCTCCCGTGGGGTCGGCACCGGATACAGGAGTTCGGTGACTGCGACCTGGCCGTGGCCTGCGAAAGAAACCTCCCTGGCGTCCACGTGGCAACATTCATAGACATAATGCGCAGTGCGGATCGCCTGACGCTAACCGAAATCACCGAGTGGCTCCGGAACCTGGCTTCCTCCGACGAACACAACAACGCGCAGTGGCGCACCTACAAGTGGATAGTCACTAACCTGCCCGCCTGGCTGGCTGCACTTATCGTGCGATTGCCGGTCTTCTCACCCAGCATGTGGGCCAAGTACAGGGGGGGATCGGTGATAATCTCCTCTCCCGCCAAGTACGGCATCGACACGATAGTCGGCGCCTGGACTGCCCCTCTGGGCATTTCCTTCGGGTACGCGAAGATGCGCGCGGTCGTCCGCGAGAAAGAGGTGGTGCCGAGAAAGACCTTCGCTCTCACACTGAACTTCGACCGGCGCGTGATGGCAGGCGCACAGGCGGCCAGGTTCTTCAAGCGCATCGTCGAACTGCTTGAATCCGCAGCCAGCAGCCTGACGGAACAGACCCCCGCTGCGCCCGATGCCGTGCAGGGCAACCGGATCGAGAGCAGGCTCAACAGGTGCCTGCAGGCCGTTGGCGACTGAGATGGCAGGGCGAAGCCCCGCGTCCTGCTCCCCGCTTCTCTTTGTTTGCGAGTCCGTGAGTCTGGCGCACGTGGTGCGGCCGTTGTGGTTGGCCGGGGTGCTGGGTTGTTCGCGCGGGGAGGTGCTGTTCGCGGGCGGTGCCGGTGCACGTGGGATAGTGGAGTCGGCGGGTTACGAGTTCGTCGAGTTGCCGGTGCTGGAGTCCGCCGAGTTCTTCCGGCGCGTCAACCGGGCCCGGTTCCCGTACGGGGCGGGGGATCTGCGCCGCTACGTCCGCGCGGAGCTCGACCTGCTGGAGTCCAGGGGCCCCGCACTGGTGGTTGGCGATTTCAGGCTATCGTTGTCGATTTCGTGCGGCTTGGCCGGTGTGCCTTTCGCCAACCTCTGCAACGCCCACTGGAGCCCGCACTACGCGCTGCGCTACCCGCCACCCGACATGCTGATCCCCAGACTGCTGGGCCCGCGACTCAGCAGCAGCCTGATCATGCCCATGGTTTTCAGGCGCCTGGCACGGGACTTCGACCGGGTTGCCCGCGAGTTCGGGATGGGGACTCTGTCCGACCTGCGCGAGGTCTACACCCGCGGCGACTGGACGCTGTACCCCGACGTCCCGGGGCTCGCCCCGACACGGGGCGCGCCCGACTCTCACCGCTATCTCGGACCGGTACTCTGGGAGCCGGACACGCCCATGCCCCGCTGGGAGCGACTGCTGGACTCCTCCGCGAAGAGGGCCTACGTCTCGATGGGCTCCAGCGGCGACCGGCGGGTGCTCGGCCGGGTCATCGAGGCCCTGCTGGCACTGGGCTGCGAGGTCCTGGTCACCGCGGAGCCCGCGGACCTGCGCCGCGGGCCCGGCGACGGCGTCTTCGCCGCCCCCATGCTGCCGGGAATCAAGGCCGCGGCCATGTGCGATATCGTCGTCTGCCACGGCGGCAGCGGGACGGTCTACCAGGCGCTTTCGAAGGCCAGGCCGGTACTGGGACTGACCTCCAATCCCGACCAGCAACTGGTCATGAACGGCATCGAGCACGCCGGGGCAGGGACCATGATGCCCGCGAGGCGCGCCAGCTTCGAACGCGTGCGGCGCGAGGCGCTGCGCCTGCTGCAGAGCACGGACGCAAAGCGCGCCGCACACGCGGCTGCCGCCGAAATACGGGCTCACGATGCCGCCCGGCGATTCGCGCTCTTCGTCCAAGAAACCACCGGCGCCCCGGCTGCCGACCGGGAACCGCTTGCGGCACACACCGCCTTCTGATCGGGGGGAAACACACCATGGAATCCGCACGAGGCAACCGCATCACCGAAGTGCTGCGCACCCTGCAGCAGAACACCTCGGGGCCACAGCGCATCTCCCACCGCTTCGGAAGAAGGGGCGAGTTCGGCATCCGCGTCGCCTCCACCATCGAGGACCGACTCGCAGCCTGGCGACTCGCATACCGCGTCTACCGCCGAGAGGGATACGCGCCCCAACACCACTCGGGTCTCTGGTACTCCATCTTCGACGCCCTGCCCCAAACCGTCACCTGCACCGCCGAACAGGACCGCCGGACCATCGGCGCCATCACCCTGGTGCCCGACTCGCCACTGGGACTGCCCGCGGAGGAGACCTTCCCCGAGGAGGTCGCCGCTCTGCGCGCCGCCGGCGCACGGATGGCCGAGTCCGTCGCGCTGGTCCAGGACTGTCAAGCAGAGCGCGCCGGGGCGCGCGTGGTCAACAAACTGCTGGAACTCACCTGCCTGGTACCCGCAAGGGTCCTGAAATGCACACACATGATCTGCACCGTCAACCCCCGCCACGCAAGGTACTACACCAGGCTCATGCGCTTCCGCCAACGCGGCGGCCTGCGCAACTGCGCGCGTGTCTCCGCCGCCCCGGCCGTCTTCCTGGTGCTGGCGATGCGCGACGTCCGCCGCCACGTACTCCAGGCCCGAAAACCGGGAACCAGAAGAACGCTCTACCGCTCCTTCATCAGCGAAGACCAATCCGAAGCCCTCGCCTCCGAAATCCGAAGACGGCACCGGCCCCTCGCTCCCGCCGAACTGCGCACCTACTTCGCTGAACAGAGAAGGCTGCTACAGGAACTCGCCACCCCCAGCCTGCAACACCTGGCCCGACAGTACCCCGGCTACGACTTCGAAACCATCATCAGGTCCGAAAGGGAAAACGGCACCCGCGAACTCGAGGCCGTCTCATGATCTCAACCACCAGAACCCACAACCCGGCAGCCAAACCGCCTCGCCCAGCAGACCGCAACTGCGGACTGGTCCTCTTCGCCGAAACCGTGGCGGCCAACCGCGGGACCGGGAGAAGAGCCGGCCCCCCCGAACCACTCCAATACCCCGGCCACCGGCACCAACCGGCTCGCGGGCTACTGCCCATCCTTCAGACGGAAGTAGTGCGACCGCGGGCTCCGGTTCGGCATCACCTTTTCGACCAGCCCCTCGTCGATGAGCACCCGCAGGTCCTTGCCGACGGTGGGACGCGACACGCCCAGCAGGCGGGCAGCTTCGGTCAGGTTCATCTTGCCGTGCTGCGCGAACAGGTCCCGCAGGGTGTCCCTGCGACGGAAGGGCGGCTGCTTGGGCGCAGGCATCTGCGGGGTCCCCTGGAGCGATGCCGGGCCAAGGGGTTCCAGGCGTGGTGACGGTTCGGCAGGGGACCAGTCCTCAAGATCGTACCGGTCCTTGTCTGAGTTGAGTATCGCCACCCGTTCGGCGTCGTTGCGCAACTCGCGAACGTTCCCCGGCCATGAGTAGGAGTTCATCATCTGGCGCAGACCGGACGACAACCTCGGCGACCTGCCGTCCGCTCGCCCCGCCGCGAGGAAGTGCTCGAAGAGATAGGCCGCGTCGCCGGAGCGCTCGCGCAGGGGAGGCAGGTGAATCTCCAGTCGGCGCAGGCGGTAGTAGAGATCCTTGCGAAAGCTGCCGCGGGCGACCGCGTGTTCGAGATTCGAGTTGGTGGCCGCCAGCACCCTGCAACGCGACTTTCGCTCGCGGCTGGACCCCACCGGCCGCATGTTCCCGTCCTCCAGCACCCGCAGCAGTGCCGATTGCAGGCGGGGTGAAACGTCGCCTATCTCGTCGAGGAACAACGTGCCGCTGCCGGCCTCTTCGAACACCCCCCTGCGGTTTCGATCGGCGCCCGAGAAGGCGCCCTTGCTGTGCCCGAAGAGCTCTGACTCGAGCAGAGATTCGGATATGGCGCCGCAGTTGACCGCAATGAAGGGATGCATGGCCCGGGTTCCACATTCGTGGATCGCCTTGGCAACTAGTTCCTTCCCGGTTCCCGTCTCGCCCGTGATCAGGACGGGAACGTCCAACCCGGCGACCTGCTTGATGCTGTCGCGTATCGCAGCGATCTGCGGGCTGCGCCCTGCCAGCCGGGCCGTGCCCCGCGTCTCGGCTCCGATGGCAATCCCATCGCCGGCGGCCTGGCTTGCAGGCTCGCGCTCGACGACCTCGACCCCTTGATCGGCGAACGCACTCAAGACGTCCGCGATCTTCAGCTCGCAGGCGGCCCTGAGTTCGAAGTCGAGACGCATCGCGGCTCCCAACCGGCGGCACGCCCGGGCAACCGTCGCCATTCCCTGCGCAGCCCGCCCCCTGCGACCGTCGAGCATGTCTGCCCTGGCGACGAAGAGGTCGTCAAGGAAGTGCCGGTTGCCCCTCCTGCGCCTCAACTCCAGCAGGTGCCTGGCGCTGTCACTGTTGCCGCATGCCAGTTCCGCCCTGAGCAGGTTGAAGCTCAGGATATCGCACTCGTTGAGCATGACCTCCAGGTCGGCGTCGGCTTCGCGGCGCGCCAGGAGCAGCGCCTGCGACGGCCTCCCGGCCAGGAGGTGCTCGATGCTGGCGGCCCACAACGGCACCGCGCCCGAGGGATTCCTGGGGGCCGAGGGCAGTGCAGGCAGGCACCAGCGCTCCACGGCCATGGTCAACAGGCGACGGGTTCGCTCGATCTTGGGCCTCAACAGCCCGCCGGCAGCCTCCAGGCGGGGCACGAGCGTCAGCGCCTCACCGAAGCGCCCCGTTTCCATGGCATTGAACAGATCGATGACTGCCAGGCGATCGGCAGCGCCGTCCCCTGAATACTCCCCGACACGGTAAGGGTGCAGCCTGGGGCCGATCTCCGCGGCGCGGCCCTGTTGGGCAAGGCACAGGCCGTAATTGAAGAGGTGGTTGTGGTACTGGGGGGATGTCTCCGGCAGCAACTCGATGGCTTTCCCGAGTGCGGCCTCGAAACCGGCAACGTTGCCGCGCTCGAGCATCTGGAGCGCGCCGATCCGGCAGAGGAAGGCCCTTACCTCGGGCAGGGCGTTCCGCGGCACGGCCTCCAGAGCCTCGGCACTGAGGATACGGAGGTCCTCGTCCCGTCCGAGGTGATACGCAGTCTGGGCGCAGATCCCGAGAAAGAGCGCGGCCAGTTCCTGATCCTTGACCTCGAAACGGCGCTCGACGGCGGCGTGAAAGGCCGACGCTGTCTCATCGCGCCCCGGGGGATAGCCACCGAGCAGGAACTCGAGCATGCGGGCGATTGGGCGCGACAGTTCAGTGCTGGCGCGAACAGCAGGCTCGAAATCGTCTCCGCACCTCGCGTAAGCCCTCACTACCTGATGGTGCTTCACAGGCACTTGTCCATCCCCACCGCTCTCCTCTGAACGAGCCTCCTCCACCACTACACCCATTGGGAATGTATTGTGCAAGTATTGTGCATATGTTGACTTATTATGCAAGTATTGGAAGATGCCGAACAACCCACGCGCACCCAAGCAGCCTCTTAACAGTATCTTAAGAATTTCGGGCTCTTGGCTCGCGTCGTGCTCATGGAAGAGCAAGAAGGAGGATCCTTATGAAGGGCGTCATTCTTGCAGGCGGTCTCGGCACGAGACTCAGGCCGCTCACACTGGTAACCAACAAGCACCTGCTACCGGTCTACAACCGTCCGATGATCCACTATCCCATAGAGTGCCTGCGCAACGCGGGCATTCGAGAGATCCTGGTGGTCAGCGGCGGGGAACACGCCGGCGACTTCCTCAAGCTTCTGCGTAACGGCAAGCACCTCGGACTGCGTCACCTTGAGTACGCCTACCAGGAGGGCGAGGGTGGAATCGCCGACGCGCTCAAGCTCGCCGAGGACTTCGCCGACGGCGGCAGGATCTGCGTGGTGCTTGGCGACAACATTATCGAGGGGAACATCCGGACTGCTGCGGGAGCGTTCTTCACTCAGAACTCCGGGGCCAGGATCCTCCTGAAAGAGGTCTCCGACCCCGAACGTTTCGGAGTGGCGCGCTTCGACGATGAGGGGCGCCTGGCCGAAATCGTCGAGAAGCCCGGCCGCCCGCCGAGTTCCTACGCGGTGACCGGCATCTACTTCTACGACAACGATGTCTTCGGCGTCTGCAGGGAACTGCGCCCTTCCGATCGCGGCGAACTGGAAATCACCGACGTGAACAATGCCTACCTGCAGCGCGGGGACCTTGCGTACTCGATACTGGAAGGCTGGTGGACGGACGCAGGCACCTTCGAAAGCCTGCACCGCGCAAGCTGCCTGGTGGCCGAGAGCGGTGCCAACCAGGTCGACGCAGTCGACGCAGCCGTCGCCGCGGCACCAGTGGCGGTGAACTCGTGAATCCGGTTGCCGTCTCGAAACCCGGCACAAGGCGCGTCCGGCGGGTTCGCAACTGCGATCTCGACGTGGCCGCCGCTGCAGAGCTGGCCGCCGATAGACGAGAGCCGGTCTTCGTTCCAATGCGCTGGTACGTGGACGATCGCGGTTCTTCGCTGATGAACGGGCTGCAGGGGGTGATGTCGGCCCGCGGGCAGGTGAACTTCTCGTTGCAGAACCCGGGAGTGGTGAAGGCCTGGCACCGCCACCGCCTGCAGACCGACTTCTGGATCTGCGTGTCCGGGCAGTTGCGGGCGGGGATCCATGACCAGCAGGGAGACCGGCTCTGGGACACGGTCTTCGGCGCGCGCGCGCCCGGCACGCTGGTGATTCCTCCCGGCCTGTGGCACGGTTCGAGCACGGTGGGTGCATCGCCGGCCGAACTGCTCTACTACGTGACCCGGGCTTACGACCCCGATTCTCCCGACGAGGAACGGAGGTCTCCCGACAGCGTCCCCGGCTTCGATTGGCAGGTCGAGAACCGATGAGTGCCCGGGGCCTCTTCGGCGACAGCGTACTGCTGCTCGGAGGCAGCGGCATGCTGGGCCGGGCTTGGAGCGAGTTCCTTGCGCGGCGCGGCGTATCCTGCACCTCCCCGGGGCGCGGGCAACTGGACCTGGCCAATCCCCGCGACATAGAGACCGGCCTGGCCGGGCACAGAGGGCTGGTGATCAACTGCGCGGCCTGGACCGACGTCGACGGTGCCGAGAAGAACGAGGACACGGCCACCGAGATCAACGGCCTCGCCCCGGGGCAGATCGCTCGCTGCTGCGCGGAGTGCGGCTCGACCCTGATCCACTACAGCAGCGACTACGTCTTCGGCGGCGAAGCGCGCGTCCCCCATGCGGTCGGTGACGAGCCCGCGCCGCTGGGCGCCTACGGCCGCAGCAAGGCCCTGGGCGAGGTGCTGGTGCGCTCCTCGGGCGCGCAGCACCTGATTGTCAGGACCGGTTGGCTATACGCGCCCTGGGGGCGCAACTTCGTGCGCACGATTCACGGAAGGCTGCTGCGCGGGCAGAATTCGGACGTCGTCGACGACCAGATCGGGGGGCCGACCTCAGCCCGACACCTGGTGGAAACCACCGTGCGAATGCTCCGGTCGGGGTTGCGCGGCATTTGGCACGTATCCGACGGGGGCCGGTGCAGCTGGTTCGATCTGGCCCGCGAGATCGCGGAGAAACTGTCACGGCCGGGTCTGGTCAATGCCTGTGCGACCGGCGACCGGGCGCGCGGCGCGAAGCGCCCGGCCTTCAGCGTGCTGGACACCTCCGAAACCGAAAAGCGCGCGGGCGCTTTCCCGGGCTGGAAGCACAACCTCGAAAAGGTCCTCGCGGAACTGGGCACGGAAGCCGGCAATGCCGCGGAGCTGCTCGCAGCCACCGGCCGCAAGGAGGTGTCGTCGTGAGGCTGCTGGTGACCGGGGGAGCGGGGTTCATCGGCTCGAACCTCGTCAGGCACCTGTTGCGCGAGCGTCCCGACGTCGAGATAACCAACCTGGACGCGCTCACGTACGCCGGGAACCTGGACAACCTCGCGGACATCGCGGGAGATGCCCGGCACCGGCTCGTGGAGGGAGACATCTGCGACGCCGGGCTGGTTGCGTCGCTGCTCCCCGATTGCGACGCGATCGTGCACCTGGCCGCCGAGAGCCACGTCGACCGGTCGATCTGCGACGCCTCTCCCTTCATACGCACCAACGTTGCGGGAACGCAGGTGCTGCTCGACGCCGCGGTGCGCTGCGGCGGGCGCAGGTTCCTGATGGTCAGCACCGACGAAGTCTACGGCTCCCTGCCGCTGGGAGGGACCGACCTGCGCTTCACCGAGAAGAGCCCTCTCAAGCCCAGCAGCCCCTACGCGGCCAGCAAGACCGGCGCGGACCTGCTGGCGCTTTCCTATCACCGCACCCACGGGCTCGACGTCGTCGTCACCCGCTGCTCGAACAACTTCGGGCCGCGTCAGTTTCCCGAGAAGGTCATACCGCTCTTCGTTACTAATCTCCTCAGCGGCCGGAAGCTGCCGCTCTACGGGGACGGCCTCAACGTCCGCGACTGGATCCACGTTGACGATCACTGCGAGGCGCTGATCCGTGTGCTGGAGGCGGGCCGAAGCGGAGAGGTCTACAACATAGGCGCCGACAACGAGCACAGTAACCTTGACCTGACGCACCGACTGCTGGAGATCATGGGCTTCGGCGAGGAGTTCATCGAACGCGTGCCCGATCGTCCCGGGCACGACCGTCGCTACGCGATGGATTCCACGAGGATAGGAAACGAACTGGGCTGGTGCGCCACGCGGTCGGCGTGGCCGGAAGCCCTCGAGCACACAGTTCGCTGGTACGCCGACAATCGCCACTGGTGGCGGCGCGTCCGCAGCGGGGAATACGGAGAACGCAGCACAAGCCTCTACGGGGACCTCGTCAATGAGACAGCACATGCCGCGAACGCTCGTCGGGACTGAGCGCCCGTTCCGGCGCGAGGCGCGCGCTTCGCGCTGGCTCCTGGGCACGGGCTTGTCCGTTCCGCAGCGGGTAGTGGCCAATTCATGGTTCGAGGAGCGACTGGAGACCAGCGACGAGTCGATCCGCAGGCTTACCGGGATCCGCGAACGGCGGTTCGCCGAGGTCCACGAGCGGACCAGCGACTACGCCGCGGCCGCGGGCCGCGCGGCGCTGGAGTCCAGCGGACTGGAGGCGGGCGAGATCGGGCTGGTGGTGGTGGCCACCAGCGTTCCCGACGTGCGCGTGCCTTCGACCGCCAACTTCGTCGTCGAACGCCTGGGGCTTGAGAATGCCTTCGCCTACGACGTCAACGCGGCCTGCAGCGGGTTCCTTTTCGCGCTCAGCGCGGCCGATGCCCAACTGAGTGCGGGCCTGGCGCGGCACGCGCTGGTAATCGGCGCGGATCTCTACTCCTCGATCATGGACATGAACGACCGTGCCACCTGTGTGCTCTTCGGCGACGGTGCGGGCGCGGCGGTAATCTCGCGTTCGGGGAAGGGCCGGGGGGTGTTGTCCTCATGGCTGCACTCCGACGGCCGGCATGCCGGGATTCTCGGCTGTCGCGGCGGCGGCACCGCGGACCGGGAATCACTGCCCGCGCTGGGCAACCAGATCTCGAGAATTCACATGGAGGGCCCTTCGGTGTTCCGCCTGGCGGTGACCGGTTGCTGCCGGGCGATCCGCGAGGTACTGCGCGCCGCGAAACTGGTTCCGTCTCAAATAGACCGGATAGTCCCCCACCAGGCCAACCGCAGGATCATCGAGCGGATCGCCACCACCTTCGACTATCCCCTCGAACGCATGGAGAAGAACCTCGATCGCTACGGCAACACCGCCGCAGCCGCGATCCCCATCGCCCTTCACGAAGCGGTCGACGCCGGCCGAGCATGCGGCGGCAACCTGGTGATCTTCGTGGCCGCCGGCGCGGGATTCAACAGCGCCGCAGTGCTGGCCAGGCTCTGAGAGAGGACGTCGGGCATGAAGGCCGCGGGACAGACGCTGACTGAGGCACCGGGGGTTGTCACCGACCGGGCCTCCGCCGATACGTCCCGCCGCGAAGGCAACACCATCGGCTCCATGACGATCGTGGATCTCCACACCCATGCGCACTTTCCCTCCTTCTACTCGCGCAGCCGGCTTCCGTGGCGCTATCGGGCGACCAGAAGACTGGCGAGCTTCGTTAGGCAAACAGGCTGTCAGCCGGACGCCATGGGGGTGGGCAGGATCAACGCGATGGTAACCGCGATCTACCCACCCGAGATCCGACTCTGGAGCGAGAGGACCTTCCGGGAGCACGCGCTCGCCGAGTTGGCCGCCGTCCGGGATCTGGTGGAGGAGTGCCGAGACAGGCTTCTACTTGCAGCTTCCCCGCGGGACCTGCAGCCCGTTGACACTGGAGGACGCGTGGCCCTGATCCCGGCTCTGGAGGGCGGTCACTGCCTGGGCGGGGAAGTGGCTGCGCTCGACGATTTCCACTCCCTGGGCGTTCGCGTGTTCCAGCCGGCGCACTGGATAGACAACCGCTGCGTTCGGGCGGAACGCAGCTGGCGGGGAAGGGGCAGACCCCTGGAGCCGTTCGGCCGTGAAGCGGTCAGGCGAGCGATTCGACTGGGTATGGTCGTGGACGTGGCGCACATGGCCAGCCGCGCCCTGGGCGAGGTGCTCGACCTGGCGCCGGGCCGGGTGATCGACAGCCACGCTTGCGTGCGTGAACTGTGCCCCGTGTCGCGGAATCGGACCCTTGGCGAGATCCGCGGGCTTGCAGCCAGCGGCGGCATGATCGGGATCAACTTCTTCCCTCCGTACTTGAAGAGGAAGGCGCGCAAGGCGCCGGTATCCCGGGTCGCTGAGCACATCGATGCTGCGGTTGAGGCGGCGGGTCCCGAGCAGGTCGGCATTGGCAGTGACCGGTGGGGCATACCGTTCATGGCCGACGGCCTTGACGGGCCCTCCGGCCTGCAACTGCTGGCCCGCCAGCTGGACCGCCGCGGCTATCCGCCGGAGGCGGTGCGAGGAATCCTGGGCGAGAACTTCCTGCGGTTCTGGACGGAGGTCGTTGCCCGGAAGAGGGGCGGCACGTACGCCGAACGGCTCTAGACCGACGGAGGTACACACCATGATCAAACGCAGCTTCCTGATCTACAACTTCCTGGGCAGGGCCAACGACCTCTCCGACCTGTTGCCCAGCGAACGCTTCGCGACCATCGCCGGCATCCTGCAGGAGGCCGGCCAGGAGGTTCGCATCCGCGACGGGGCCAACGTCGACACGTTGTGCTCCTACCCGCCCAAACTGATTGCGGACGTCGAGGAACTGGACCTCGACAGCCTGGAGGCCTCGCCGGAGTTCACCGCGGTGCTGGAGTCCGAGGCGCAGACCGTGCTCGCGGGGGAGTTCGACGTGGTGCTTCTGAACTTCTGGCGCGGACCGGGATTCAGATTGTCTGTCGATCTGGCGCGAGCGCTCAAGCAGCGCCGCCCGGAAACGGAGATCTACGCCATCGGCCAGGGCATAGACAGGATCCGTGAACTGGTGCTGGAGTTCGCCCCCGAACTCGACGGCGTCATCTACGGCCTGGGCTACGAGAGCTTCGCCCTGCTGGCCGCCGGCGCCCCGCGCGAGGAAATACCCAACCTGATCTACCTGCAGGACGGCGAGCCCCGTTTCACCCTACAGCGGGTGGTCGACTGCGTCAACGACTTGCCCCACGAGGTCTACGACCCAGAAGTCTACGAGGGAATCGAAGGCAAGTTCCCCATATACCCCATATCGCTGTCGAACGAGGCCTGCCCGTTCCAGTGCCCGTTCTGCATGCGCCCCGCCAGCTACGGCACGGTCCAGGCGGTCAAGGACGCGGCCAACGTGGTCGCCGAGGTCCGTCACCTGATGGAGAACTACGGGGCCCGCTACTTCCGGATCGTAGACTCCACCCCGCCGTTCCGTGCCCTGACCGCCTTCGCCGAAGCGGTGATCGCCGAAGGCCTGCACCTGCAGGGCATCCACTTCTCCTCGTTCGCGCGGCTGGACGTCAACAGCTCGGACGACTTCGAGCTGCTCAAGCGCGCGGGAGTGGAGGCGCTTTTCTTCGGCATCGAAACCCTCGACGAGGGAAACCAGCGGCGGATACGCAAGGTCCACCCCTACGACAACCTCAAGGACACCCTGCGCAGGGTGCACGCCGCGGGGATATTCGCGGTGGGCAGCCTCATCTTCCCGCTGCCGGGCGAGACCGAGCAGTCGATGCGCAATACGCTCGAACGGCTTCGCGAGCTCAAGCCCTACCTGGGCACGGTTCTGATCAACCCCTCCGGGGTCTACCCCAACACGGAGTGGCGCGAGAATCCGGAGAAGTACGGCATTGAGATCGACGAGGACTACGACCGGCGCTGGCCGCTGTACCCGGTGAAGTACATCCTGCCGCTCAGACACTGGAAGCCCTTCCCGTTCCGATACGGCCTGATGGGCAAGAGCGCCGGGGAGGTGAGCTTTGCGGACATCGTCGAACTCCACGAGCGCTTCGTCCGCGAGATCGCCGAGGATATCGGCATCAGCATGAGGGTTCAGGACTATGACCTGGTAGCCTCGATCCTGATGGGCGAGCACCACGACCAGCTGACCGGCGACCTGGTCGAGACCTTTGTGGCCACCGATTACCACCGCCTGCGCGAACTTGTCCGCACTGCCCGGAAGAAGAACCGCGAGGAGGCAGAGGCAACCGCCTCCTCAGCTGCGGTCGCCGAGTAACGGGAGCGCGTTGTGCCCGACGCCGCCGCACCTGCCGGAATCCCGCGCCTCGCCGCCCCGCGCGACGCGGCCCGGCTGGCGTTCTCGCGCCATGCGCAACGGATCGCCTTCGTCGAACCGGGGGAACGCAGCCTGACCTTCGCCGAACTCGGCAGCCGGGTATTCGAACTCGCCGCCGGACTGCGGGCCGCGGGGCTGGTCCCCGGCGATCGGGTGTCCTTCACGCTGCCGAACACGCTGGAGTTCGTCGAACTGCGCCTGGCCTGTCACGAGGCGGGCCTGGTGGCCGTGCCGCTCATATGGGACCTCTCGGCGCAAGGCCGCACCCGCGCTCTGCTGGGTTCCGGTGCGAAGCTCTACGTCTACGACCCCGCGCTGGATCCTGCCCCGCCGGACGGCGGGCCTCGCAGCGTAGAGGTCCCCCGCGGGGATCGAGCGGGCTTCGAATCCCTGTTCCGGCGCGGAGCCGGCCCCTCGGAATCCGAGATCGATCCGCTGGCACCCGCGACGATCAACTTCACGTCAGGCACCACCGGGACGCCGAAGGGGGTGGTGTCAACCCACCGCGCCTGGTCGGCCAGCCTGACGATGCTCGCAGGCTCCGAACTGCTCCGCCCGGGCGAACGCGAGGTCTTCATGCACGCGATTCCGCTGGCCACAGCCGGCTGGGGCACCGTGCTGCCCGCCATGCTGGCCGGGGCCGCCGGGCTGCTGCTCGATCGCTGGGAACCGGCGCTTGCTCTCGAGTCGGTCGCGCGCCACCGGGTCACGCGGACGCTGGTAACGCCCAGCATGCTCATCGACTGGCTGGAAACGCGGGGGCCTGAAGACCGGGGCCCCTCGCCACTGCGCGCGGTGATCTGCGGCACGGCATCGCTGCACGCGGCCAAGGCCGCCGAAGCCCAGGACCGTCTCGGCCCGGTGCTCTGTCAGGGCTACGGCCTGGCCGAGGTGCTGCCGCCCCTGGCCCTGCTGCCCCCGGAGGAATACCGGCCCCGGGAACACCCCTACCGGGTGGGCAGGCCCGCGCGCGGCACGACCGTCCGGGTGGTTGGGCCCGATGGGGTCGAACTGCCCGCGGGAGAACGCGGCACGATAGAGGTCACGAGCCCCACCACGACCGCCGGTTACTGGCAACGCCCGGACCTCGATGCCCGGGCCTTTGCCGGGGGTTTCTTCCGCACCGGAGACGAGGGCTTCCTGGATGCCGACGGCTACCTGAATGTGCTCGGCCGCGCGGACGAGCGGGTACCGGGAGTGGCCGCCCATCCCCGCGAGATCGAAGAACTCGCTCACCAGTGCGAAGCTGTCAAGGAGTGCGCACTGGTAGCCGGTCCGGACTCGCGTCCCGTACTGGTCTGTTCGCGCCGAAAGACCGCCGCGGTCACCCCGGAAGCGCGCCGCTTTCTCGCCGGGTCGGTACCGGGCGGCCGGGTGACGTTTGCTGACGGGGACCTGCCGCGCAGCGCGGCAGGCAAGATCGTTCGGGGCAGGATCGTGCCCGCAGATGCCTCGGAGAAAGGAGAAACACGATCGTGATCCGGAAGACAACATGCACACTGGGATTCGCCCTGCTGGCGTCCGTGAGCGTAGTCCCGGCAGGCGAACTGAAGCCCTCGGGCCGCAAGATCATGGAAGAGGTCGAAGACCGCAACGTACTCGACGACGAGATCACCGAGATCGTCACCCAGGTCTACAAGAACTTCACAATCATGGGGAAGCGCGTGCGAATGAACGAGAAACGACGCGCGACCAACTGGAGCCTGCGCTACGCCAGAAACCACCAGGCGATGATCTCGCGCTTCCACACGCCCAAGGACCTCAGGAACCTCTCGCTTCTCAGCTACAGGGACCTCCGGGGCTACGGCAAGCCGTACATCGCCTGGCAATGGGACCCGGAGAAGAAGCCGCCGGAACTCAAGCAGGTCAGCGGTCCGCTGAGCATAATCAACCGCACCACCGGATGGGCTGGAACCGACTACACCATCGAGGACATGGAACCGCCGGACCTGGACTCCTGCTCCTACCGCCATGTTCGCGACGAGAAGCTCAAGAACCCCCACGACAAGAAGCTGTCCGGCGCCGACTGCTACGTGGTCGAGGCCTACAAGAAGCCTGGTTACAGGACCGGGTACTTCAAGCGGGTTACCTGGGTGGAGAAAAAGCGCTGGCTGGTGCTCAAGGTCGACTTCTACGCCAAGCGCAATCGCAAGCGCGACAAGACCCTCTGGCTGTGGGACTACGTCGAAGCCAAGCCGGGGGTGTGGAGAAGCAACCAGTCGCTGATGAAGTACGTCAGCGGCAAGAGCTGGACCCGGATCTCCGTCACCAAACGCAAGGTCAACCCCGGCATCCCGCCGTGGTTCTTTCAGCCCAGGGTCCTTCGCCTCACCGATGCCAAGAGCATGCGCCTGGTCAGGGAGATGTGGAGCCTGTGGCGCGAAGTCAGAGCCCTTCAGAACAAGGTCAGGGACAAGAAGAGCGAACTCGAGACGATCCGGAGCGGAAAGGAGACCCCGAAGCCTGCCGGCGAAGCCCCTCCCGACCGCAAGCCGCTGTCCGAACAGGGGAGACAATAGCCATGACCGGCAACAGACTGCAATTGGCACTGCTTGTCGCACTTGCGCTTGCACCGACCGCGAGGGCCGGTGAACCCGACGCCGCAACGGTAATGGCCAGGTACCTGGCAACCGAACCGAAAAGCGAAAACGTGGAGGTCCGGATGGACATCTACCGCCGCATCGGGGTCGGCGATGTCAACCTGGATCGCCCGCGGCTCAGCGTGAGCTTCCGACGCACCAGCAGCGGAACGGGCAGGCAGCGGCGGATCCGCATCGACGTCCTCAAGCCCGTGTCCATGGCTGGCCTGGCCATGATCCTGAAGTGGAACGACCGGTTCAAGCGTCACGAGATGATGCGCTGTCTCCCCGGAAGAGCGGCTCCCGGCCTGGTGACCTACTTCTCCGGGGAGTTTCTACAGAGCCATCTGCGCTACGAACTGCTCCTGCCACTGATTCCGGAGAACTACAGGCTGCGCCTCTCCAAGAGCACCCGTTTCGGGGACAGGGAGTGCCGGGTACTTGAAGCCCGGCGCAAGAAGGGATCCAACTACAGCAAGGTGCTCTACTACCTGGACAAGGCCAGCAACCGGGCACTCAAGGTAGAGTACTACCGCCGGGGGCACCGCGGCGAAGAACTGGACATGACCCGCACGCTGAATGGCACGAGCAGCGAGGAATGGGTGCGCAGGAACACCGGTGAGAAGACCGTTCTGACCTTCACCGGGAGAAGCACGGCGGCGATCCCGGAAAGCAGGTTCGACCCCAAGACCCTCAAGAGCAACCCGGCTCTGGTGGTGATGATGAAGGAACGGGCCAAACTGCTCGAGCAGCGTGACAATTTGCTGAATGAGCTCGAACGACTCCAGGCTGACATCGATACGCTCAGGAAGACCACCGGGAAGAACGGGCAAGATGCCGAATAGAATCCTGAAGGCCTGGCTGCGCCTGGTCACCTCGCATCCCGGCAAGGTGATTCTGCTGTGTCTGGCGACAACAGCCTTCTTCGCGTGGCATTCCGCCAACAACAAGCGGCTCGACAACGCCCTGGACAAGCTCATGTCCGCGGGCGACCCCGACTGGGACTACACCAAGAAGGCCCGGCGCACTTTCAACAACTGGAACAGCATCCTGGTGACCCTGTCTGCCCCGGACTGCTTTGATCCGGGGGTGCTCGCCCAGGAGGCGGAGCTCAGCCGCAGGTTTTCGCGACTTGAACTGGAAATCGACGGCGTCCGGGTAAACCCGGTGATAGACATCGTGGGCCTCAGCGACTGCAACACCGTGGTCAGCAGCGAAACCGGCATGCGCGTGATTCCCGTCATGGACGAACCGCCCCCCGATCGGGGCGGGGCCGAACTGGTGCGCGAGCGTGCGCTCAACGATCCGATACTGGTGGACAACTGCGCGAACCGCTCCTGCACGATGATCGCCCTGCAGGTTATGCTCGCACCGCCACCGAAGGGGATGATGCCCTTCGGACAGGAAGTGGCAAAACGACTGGAGGAAATCGCCGACGACGTCCAGTCCAAGGGACCCGCCGAGATCCGCACTATCGGCGAGCCGGTATTCAACCTGACCGCGACCGAGCACACTCGCCGGGACCTGACCATGCTGGCGCCGCTGGGGCTGCTGCTGGTTGCCGGCGTCCTGGCACTGGCCTTCCGCTCGCTGGCCGGAGTCCTGCTGCCGCTGCTGACCCCGGTATGTGCCGTGATCTGGACGCTCGGTTTCGTGGCCCTGACCGGCTCGTCTCTTACGGTGACCACCGGTATCGTACCCCTGCTGGTCGTTTCGATCGGCACGGCTTCGACCATGCACGTGGTGGCACATCACGGCCTGGAGGGCGGCGAGAACCCCCGCGAGTACGTCCGCGCCGCTCTGGCCAAGGTGGGTGGCGCAGTCCTGCTGGCCGGCTGCACCACCGCGCTGGGGTTCTCCTCGCTGATCACCAGCAACATCATAAACATCCGGGAAATGGGGCTGTACGCCTCGTTCGGCATTGTCGCCGACACGATTCTCAGCCTCAGCCTGGTTCCGGCGCTCCTGACCTTCCGCCGCCGGCCCGTTTCCCGGCCGGGCAGGACGTCCGGCACACCGCTGGTAAATCGCCTGCTGGTGGCCGCAGGCCGGCTCAGCCGCAAGTATCGCTGGCAGGTTCTGGGCATCTCCGGAATGATCGTGATCGCTTGCGTTGCGGGTATGGCCGGGCTGCGGGTGGAGACGAACTACCTCCAGCTTCTCAGGGAGGACGACCCCTTCAGGGTTACCGACACGCTGATCCAGGAGAAGCTCGCAGGACTGCGGTCCTTTGACCTGTATGTTGAGCCAGATGCAGGCTACTTCGCATCCAGGACGGGAAACCAGGACAAGTTGTTCCGCGAACCCGAGCTGCTGAAACGGATGGTGAAACTGCACAGGCTCTTCGAACCGTTGCGTTGTCCCTGCGGCTCCGAACTGCCCCTGGAAGGAAAGCCCCCCGGCAGCAATGTTTCCTGCCCGCGGTGCAACGCAACCCACGTGATCCCCCGCAAGAGCCCGCTGGCGCGCACGGTAAGGAACGTGATCAGCGTGGCGGATTTCGTCCGCCAGATGCACAGGGCATCCAACGGGGGCGATCCCGCCGCCTACGCGATTCCGGAGGAGAGAGCCACGATCTCAAAGTACTTCTTCAACCACGGCCACCCCGAGGACATGGACCCCTACATCGTCCCCAACCACATGTTCGCCAGGGTCATCGTCCAGACCGACATGGAACCCACTTCCGCCAACGTGACCGCCTTCAATGAGGAACTCGGGAGCCGCGCGCGGGAGATCTTCGGCCCGACCGCCAGCGTCCGGGCCTGCAACGCAGGGACCTGCATAGCATCTGCCCAGGACGCAATAAGCTGGGGACAGCTCAAGAGCCTGGGGATTACGCTGCTGTGCATATCGTTGATCCTGGCCCTCGTCTTCCGATCGTTGCGCATCGGCCTGATCGCCCTCCTGCCCAACCTTCTGCCCCTGGCGGTGCTGTTCGGGATGATGGGCTGGGCCGGAATCCGCCTGGACATCGGCACCAGCATCGTCGGCTGCATGGGACTGGGAATAGCTGTCGACGACACCATTCACTTCCTGGACCGCTACTTCCGGGAGGTCGCCGCGGGACACCCGTCCCCGACAGCGGTCGAGAGAACCCTCTCGACCACCGGGCGCCCGATTCTATTCACTTCCGTGGCGCTGACTCTGGGCTACGGCCTGCTGACGATGTCGAGCTTCGTGCCCATAGCTCACCTCGGGATGTGCACGGCAGTAACCATGATGTCGGCGATGGTCGGCGACCTCCTGCTGCTGCCGGCGCTGCTGGCGGTCTTCGAGCCAGCGCCCGGTTCACGCCCGACATCCACGGCGAAGGAGCATCGCGAGGTCAAGCCTCGGCAATCGGCCATCTAGTCACATCGCCCGCAACGCCCGGGCCCGGCGGCCTTGACTTGACACCCGGGCGGGACGCTCCTATCTTGACTGCGTCGCGAGCAGGGAAGGGCGCTCAAACCCCGACCTGCTCGCGCTCTTTCGGGAGGAACGGGGAAGAACCCCGGGGAGAAGGCGCCTCTTGGACATCCACGCGGCGATCGGTCTGGTGCTCCTCGGCCTGTCGGTCGGGGTCCTGACCATGCTCACCCTGTGGAGCCGGGCGATCGTCGAGCGCATCGCCGCCAGGGGGCTCGGCTCCGTGCGGGAGTTCATGAGGGACCGGAGTTGAGTCACAAGCCGCCCCCCGGGGACGAGGGCGTCTCCAGCGAGCTCTCGCGCGACCTGACCCTCTTCCACGCCACCACCATGGGCCTGGGCATGATGATCGGCGCCGGGGTCTTCGTGGGCATGGGCAACTCCATCCGCGCGGCCGGCCCCGGCGGCCTGGTGCTGACCTTCGCGCTGAGCGGGGTGGTGGCGCTGCTCACCGCCATGGGCTACGCGGAACTCAGTTCGGCGATCCCCCGCGCCGGCGGCGCCTACAACTTCGCGCGCATCGGCTTCGGACGGGGGGCCAGCTTCATTGCCGGCTGGATGGAGTGGTTCGCCTCCACGGTGGCCGGCAGCATGTACGCCATCGTTTTCTCGATGTACGTGCTGGGCTTCCTCGAGGGCCTCGGCTGGCTGGGGTGGCTGCCGGTGTCGGCCTATGCCGCCGAGCGCATCCTGGCGGTGTGCATCGCCGTGCTCTTCATCTATATCAACTACCGCGGCGCCTCTGAAACCGGCAAGGCCGGGGCGATCTTCACCATCGGCCAGATGCTGTTCATGGTGCTGATAGCCGCCGCCGGCCTGGTGACCATCGCGCGCGACCCCTCGCGGATGGCGAACTTCGACCCGTTCGTCGCCGGCGGCCAGTGGCACAAGCTGCTGGTGGCCATGGGCTTCTGCTACGTGGCCTTCGAGGGCTTCGAGGTCATCGCCCAGGCCGGCGACGAGATCGTAGAGCCGCGCAGGAACCTGCCCAAGGCCATGCTCTATTCGGTATTCGTGGTCACGCTGACCTACATCGCAGTAGCCTTCGCCACCGTGGTCTCCACCAAGGTCGGTCCGGACCTGGTGCGCGAAGTGGTCCAAGAGGGTGAGACGGGCGTTCTCGGCGAGGCGCTGGCTCCCTGGCAGTGGATCGGACAGTTCAAGGGCAAGGGCTTCGAGAAGGCCGTCGCGCGGCTGATGCCCTACGGCAACCTGCTGGTGGTGCTCGCGGTGGTCTTCTCCTCGACCAGCGCCCTGAACGCAACCATCTACTCGGCCACGCGTGCCAGCTATGCCCTGGGCCGCGACCGCATGCTCCCGGCCTTCTTCGCGAAAATCCACAGCCGGCGCAAGACGCCCTGGCTCGCCCTGCTGGCCACCGGGGCGCTGCTCATCTCCGTAGTGATCGGCGTGAGGTGGGTGGAGGACGTGGTCTCCAGCGCCAGCCTCATGTTCATATTCCTGTTCCTGCTGGTCAACCTCTGCGTGATCAAGATCCGCAGGAACATGGGGGACGAACTCCGCTACGGCTACCTGATGCCGCTGTTCCCCTACCTGCCGCTGGTGGCCATCGCCTGCCAGCTGGCACTGGTGGCCTTCCTGCACGAGATGAGCGTGAGCGCCTGCGTGATAGCCCCCGCCTGGGTGGCGCTGGGCGGCGGCGTATACCTGCTCTACTCGCGCAAGCGGACGATCAGCACCGAAGACGAGATACGGGTACTGGAGGAGGACCGCGCTCCCGATACCGGGGCCGGCCGGTACCGGGTGATGGTCTCGGTGGCCAACCCCAAGAACGCGGTCGACCTGGTGCGAAACACGTACAAGCTCTGCGAGGCCCGCAAGGCCAGCGTGGAACTGCTGCACATGGTCCCGGTTCCCGCGCAGGTACCGCTCTCCGATGCGGAGCACTACATGATGGAGGGCAAGGAGGGCATCGTCGAAGCGATGCTCTACCTCGCCCCCCAGTTCCCGCTGAGCACCACCATCCGCTACTGCCGCAACATCGCCCGGGGGATAGTCAGCGCCGTGCGCCAGAAGCGCACCAACATGCTGATCATGGGCTGGCACGGGCAGCCGCGGCGCTACGCCTTTCGCCTCGGCAGCACGGTCGACCCGGTCATCGAACGCTCGCCCTGCGACGTGGTGGTTATGAAGAACTGCTCCTACCGCGAGTACCGGCGTGTGCTGGTGCCCCTGGCAGGCGGGCCCAACGGCGCGCTGGCCCTGGAGATCGCCTCCATCCTCGCCGAAAAGGAGGAAAGCCAGGTAACCGCCTTCACCGTGAAGCGCGGTGAACACGCCTTCGACATCGACGGCTACGTGGAGTCCGCTTCCGGCATGCTGGCCCTGCCCTACGAGAGCCTGCGCACCAAGGTGGTCGAGTCCGGCGACGTCACCTCCGCGATCCTCAAAGAGGCGGAAGAGGGCGACTACGACCTGGTGGTGCTGGGCGCAACCCGCGAACCGCTGCTGCGCCAGATGACCCGCGAGACGGTGCCGGACCTGATAGCCAGGAGCTGCCGGAAGCCGCTGGTAATGGTCAAGGCCTCGGGTGGAATCCGCGGCTGGATCAAGCGCTACATCTGATCGAAGCGCGCGGCCGCCTGCTGCTTGAAATAAAGCAGTTCGTAGGGCCAGGCGTAGCTCTTCTCGGCCTGGGTGATGCTCCGATAAGCCTCCGCCAGATAGCGGTCCCTGCTGGCGCTGATCGCCGGCCTGGTGGCCATCGAGGCGTTGGCGGCCAGGACCAGCTGCACCAGGGAAGGGGACATCTTCAGCTCCTCGGCCCTCTTCCGGAAAGCATCCAGCTTCTTCTTGTCGCCGCCCAGCAGGTCGCGATCGCGCACCATCCGGGCGATCAGCAGTGCCCGCGAGCCCTTCCTGGCCAGCTTGCCCAGCGCGGCCAGCAGCTCCAGCGTCTGTGCGCGGTCACCCTTGGTCTTGTTCTCGCCCAGCGCCTTGAGCAGGACCAGCCGGAGCAACGCCTCGGTCCTGAGCTTCTCGGGCGCCCGCCCGCGCTTGTCGCTCGCACGGCGGTAGGCATCGGCCGCCGAGAGCCAGTCCCCGTCGCTGCCCAGCAGGTAGTAGCGGGCCAGCTCCATCCGCCAGAGCGCCAGCTCGCGGCGATCGGCGGCCAGTTGGGGCTCGACCGCAGAGAGCTGGGCCATGAAGGCCACCAGGTCCTCGCCGAACAGCTGGTGTTCGAGCAACTCGCGCACCATGGCCTTCATGCGCCGGTCTGCGATGCGCTGGGCCCGGCAGAAGGCGAAGACCTCGCCGACCTGGTCGTAGCGCCCCTTGGTCTTCAGGTTCAGGAAGGTCGTGTGCATGTTGACAATGTGCTTGGGGGTCGGATAGGCGGCGTATGCCCCCAGCACCATCTTGTAGTCGTTCTCGTTGGCGCACCCGGCATACAGCGCGCCGATATCCGTCGCCACCCCGGTCAGTGCGGCGTGTTTGCCCCCGAAGCGCTCGTGGGCCTCGCGCAGCAGGTCGAAGGACTGGCCCACCGGAGCTTCGGTCGCACGCAAGGCCTTCACGGCTTTGGCGTAGACGCCCGCCAGCAGGGGAGTATGGAAGGCGTCGTCCAGATCGTGCAGCAGGGAGTACTTGCCGTCTGTGCAGTACTTCTCCCCGAGCTCCACGGCCAGCGCCGCGATGCCCTTGTCGCCGGCCCAGGACTTCGAGCGCGAGGCGCGCCGCAGCATGTCCAGCGCCGCGCGGCGGTTGGTTCCCACCGCCGAGGCCAGCGCCTCCCGGAAGCTCTCCTTGAGGCTGACGTCGAAGCCCGACGCGGTGATGATGTCGTTGACGCGGTTGAACTCGCGCCGCTTCCGGAAGACGCCACAGGCCTGGATGGCCGCGTCGATCAGGTACTTGCGCTCCTCGGCCTGCAGGCGTCCCCAGCCGGTGCTGAAGAGGTATCTGCTGGTCTCGCCGTCGCCGGCTCGCGCGGCCATCAGCGCCCAGCCCGGCAGCGGTTGCGGCACGGGCTTGAGCTGCGGCAGCCAGCGCTTCATCAGCTCGTTGAGCCTGGCTCCCATCTTCCGCCGGGAGAGAGTCCGGGCGGTCTGCAGGAGATCTCTGCCCATCACCGCCGATCCGGGCGGGGGTCGCAGGTGGCCGGCGAGTTCCACCGCGTAACCGGGACGCCGTTCGGCCAGCTGCGGCAGCGCTTCGCCCAGGCCCCAGACCAGCGGGCCGCTGAGGTGCTCATCGGGAACGGCGGTCAGGTCGCCGAGCAGCGAGTAGATCTTGCTGGGCGCAGCGCTCGCGCAGACACCGATCTGGCGCAACAGCGCCTCGGCGCAGAGGTCCCGGTAGGCCTTCCTGTCCCGCGGGTCGCCGGGACTTGTCCCCGCCGGCAGGACCGTGCGGACGTTCTCGTAGTAGGTCATGGCCTCGTGCAGTTCGCGCTTGGTCTCGTAGTAGAGACCCAGCCGGTAGTTGGCGGTGGCCCGCTCGAGGGGAGTCTGCTGCACGCCCCCCACGTCCCGGGGGGCGGCGATCAGGTTGTACTCCTCGACGGCGCCGTTGTAGTCGCCGCGGAAGAAGATGCGGTCGGCGGCCACCAGCGCGCTGGTCTGTTTGGGCAGCGCCAGGCGCTCGATCTGCAGCCCGCGGCTGTCGATCTGCTCAGACTCGGTGCGCAGCACGACCTTGAGGTTCTTGTAGCGCCAGTTGGAGAGGTTGGGGTGCGCGTAAACCAGTTCGGCCACCGGCAACCGCTTGCCGGGCGTGCTCCCTGAACCGCGCTCCTCCTGCTCCAGCGTAAACCGCAGGTTGATGCCGTGGCGCTCGACGGTCAGCCGGTACATCCCGCCGACCTTCAGCCGCGGCAGGTGACGATCAGCCACTACCCGCGGCTGGATCCTGGTGTCGGGCTCCACGTGCGCGAAGAGCTGCACGTGCCCCGACGAGATCCGGAAGATGCAGGAGGCATGTGCCACGCTGCGCTCGCTCATTCTCTCGCCGTAGAAGCCGAAGGCCTGCGGCTTGGCTCCCAGGGGCGCCTTGAGCCTGAAGCGCAGCACCGCCCGGGCGCTTCCGTAAACCGGCTTCTTGGAGATGATGGTCCGTCCGGTCCGGCTCGAACGCCAGGTGGCACGCGGCTCGGCTATGAACGGCTGCAGGTAGTAGTCGTGGAAGTTGTTGGCCGTTGACCAGTCGCGGGCCAGCTCTTCCGGTGAGAAGTCGCAGTCGTCGAGCTGCACCCACTCGGCCCTGGTGACCTCCACCGGCGGCTTGTACTTCCAGATGTGCCAGACCGCGCCGCCCGCGCCGGCGAGGATCAGCAACGTGGCCGTGGTCATGGTCAGGATCACGCGGTGCTTGGCGAGCTTCTTGCGCAGCAGGTAGAAGAGGCTCGGCGGCTGGGCGTGGATCGGCTCGCCGGCCTGGTAGCGGCGGATCTCGTCTCGCAGTTCCGCTGCGGTCTGGTAGCGCCGCGCGGGATCCTTCTCCATGCACTTGACGATGATGGTCTCGAGCTCGCGAGAGAGCCGCGGGTTGACAGTCCGCGGCCGCGGCGGGTCCTCGTTGATCACCGCCAGGACGATCTCGAGGAGATTGGTCCCGCCGAAGGGCGGGCGCCCGGCGAGCATCTCGTAGAGCACCGCGCCCATCGAGTAGATGTCCGAACGCTCGTCGACGCGCGAGAGTTCGCCCCTGGCCTGCTCCGGGGGCATGTAGGCCGGCGTACCTATGGTGGTGCCGTCGCGGGTGTGCTTGGTCTCGGCGCCAGTGCTCTTGGACAGACCGAAATCCATGATCCGGGTGTTGCCGTCGGGGTCGAGCATTATGTTGCTGGGCTTGATGTCGCGGTGAATCACGCCTCGGGTGTGCGCTGCGGCCACCGCATCGGCGGTCTGCTCGATTATGTGCAACGCCTCGGTGACGGTCAACCGGCGCTCCTGCAGCACCTGGCTGAGCGTCTGGCCCTCGACGAAATCCATGGTGAAATAGTGCCGGCCGTCGACCTCGCCGATGTCGTAGATCGGAACGATGTTGGGGTGCCGGAGCCGTGCCAGTGCCTGGGCCTCGCGGGTGAAGCGGCGGACCTCGCCGTCGGAAGCGTGCTCCCCGGTGAGCATCACCTTGAGCGCCACTTCCCGGCCCAACCGCTTCTGCTCGGCGCGGTAGACGATGCCCATGGCCCCGCGGGCCACTTCCTCGACTATGCTGTAGTCGCCGAACTCCTGGCACCGCAGCGGCGCGCAGCGCCGGGACTTCCTGCCGCCTGCGGGGGCTTCCCCGGAGGACCGGGTCTCGGGGGTCTCGGACTGCCCGATCGTTTCCGCCCCGGGGTCAACCGGGCCGGAAGGCTGCCGGACTTCCGGCTCCCGATCCTGCGGACGAACTTCGTCGGCCAAGCCGCCTCCCCCCAATCAGGCCGCGGCGCGACGGCCCGATGGAGCAGGAGAGACCGGAGCAGCGAAGCAGGAAAGGTCATTCCGGACGGGGCAGGGGCCCCGAAACCTCTTCTCCTGCGGTCTGCTGCTCAACTGCTCAACTGCTCATTCCCTGCACGAGGAGCGCGCCCGGTAGAACGCAACCCTCGTCATTTAAACATTCTACGCAACAGGAGGGACAAAGTCAAAAGGTCCTCAAACGGTCTCGCAGGCCGGGCACAACCGGATGTGAGCGACAATCTGACCTCCCCCTGGCAGGCCGTTGAAAGACGGCCTGCAGAGCAGGAGAAAGGTGAAAGTAGAAAGGAGAGCCGTGGAATCTTTCGTATTGCAGGACATAGGCCGCGAGATCGCGGCACTTGCCTCTCCTGCCTTTCGACTGCGCTCAAGGCCTTTCCATAGAGAGGCCCTGAGCTCGTGTCGAAGGGCGGTCTACTCTCTCCTTTCTCCTCTCTCAGGCTCGGTGCCAATGGCACCTCTTTCAACGGCCCCCTAGATCTAGACGGACACCCATGGGCCAGGTTCTGACAATTCCAACGCTTATGCCCATGTTCGGAACGCGGCGAAACCCAAAGAAGCGTCGAATTCGAGCGTTATACGATGTGTCGAGAGAGGTGTTAGTAATGGTGCACCCGGAGGGAGTAACTTGACCTTGAAGAAGCTCTTGCTGCCGCTGTCCACGCTGCTGCTCTCAGTTGCATCCCCCGCCGCCGAGCGCGTCGGCGACAAGGGCGCCGAGAAGCCACTGATCATCGTCTATCCCTTCATCAGCAAGTTCGACGAGAACAAGCTGGGCGCAAGGACCCGGGAGTGCATCCGCGGCCACGCCCTGCGCGGCAAGAAGGTCACCTGCTTCGACCAGCTCACCGAGGGTGAGATCCTCGCGACCGCGCCGATGATGCCCGCGCCCGGCGAAAAACTCGAGAAGGTCGCCGACCACGCCCGGAAGCAGTTCCAGGCGCAATACGCGCTCTGGGGCGAACTGACCAGGTCCAAGAAGGGCAAGGGCTACAGGCTGCGCGCGCTGGGCGCCTCGATCGCCAAGGAGAAGAAGAAGGGCAAGCCGGGCGCCAGGCTTCTCGTGGACGAGACCTACGAGTGCCCCAACGTTCACCACATCCCGCGCCACGCCGAGAAGATCCTGGCCAGGCTGCTGGCCTCCGAGGAGCGTAACCTCGAACAGGAGTACGGCAAGGTCGTGGAGGTCCTCAAGGAGATCGACATCAACGGCGACTTCTCGAAGCCGGACACCAAGGACAAGAAGTGGCCCGCAGGCTGGAAACTGATCCGGCCGGACCTCAGGCCCCAGGTTTCCTGGGCCCAGAGACCCGGGGGCAGGAAGGGCGACAAGTGCATCGCCTACAACATGAACAAGAAGACCGCCGCGGCCGAGGGCATCATGCTGGCCAGCGACTACATCCCCTACAAGAAGGGGGACTACTACCAGGCCAGCGTGGAGATCCTGTCCAGGAAGCCCAAGATGATCTTCTGGGTCCGCGGCTACATCGACATGGACAACCAGAAGCGACCCACCTTCCGGCACCAGGTGCGCTTCTATCCCGAGGACAAGAAGGGCCGCAAGTTCGAGCGCCTGACCACCAAGCCCTTCAAGCCGCGCAATCCCACCGCCGAGGTGCAGTACATCCGGGTGATGATCTACGCCTACCACCCCGCCGGGAAGATCTACTTCGACAACGCCTGGCTCAAGCGCGTCAAGGTCAAGGGCGCCAAAGACCCCAAGCCCGCGTTCGTCAAGGAAGGCGGGGGCGAAAAGCTGGAGTAGCGCCGCGGAGGCACGCACCCTTTCGTGAAGCGCGATGGTCAACCGATATCCGATGGTCAATCGTGAACGGATGTAGCATTGGCCGCGTAGCGAAATGGGTTGGGCCGGCTTGTCCCGGCGTAGCCCTTGGGCGAAGACGGAAGCGCGCGAGCGACGGTCGATCACGACACGGTCCCGGCAGAGCCGGGGCCTGTCGAGATCGAGGTCCTGATCAAGACTACGCCATGGATGGCGGAATCACGACGGTTCGACAGGATGTCGGAAGAGATCGTTTGGGAAAGGTGGCAAGAGGATTGAGCAGCGAATACCGGATCCCCACATCCCTCGGCAACTTCCTTGCCGCCTTCGAAGGCGGCAAGCTCGTCGCCCTGCGCCTCCCCGGCTCGTGGCGGCGAAAGAAGAAACCGACGGTCCTCAAGGCGCAGGAGGGCAGCCCCGGCAAGACGCTGCTCCGCGAACTCGCACGCTATCTTCAAGGCAAACCCGTGAAGTTCACCGTGCCCATCGCGCCCGAGGGCACGCCCTTCCGCAAGAAGATCTGGAAGGCGATGCGCGCGATCCCCTGGGGCAAGACCGCTACGTACGGTCAACTCGCGAAGAAGGCCGGTTCACCGGGCGCAACGCGCGCCGCCGGCACCTCCTGCGGCGCCAACCAGATCATCATCGTCAATCCTTGCCACCGCGTCGTGGCGTCCAACGGCATCGGTGGATTCGGCGCGGGTCTGGCGTGGAAACGCAGACTCCTGCGGCTCGAGGGGCACGAAGTCTAGAGTAGACGTTCCCCTCGAGACCGATATTCGCCGCTGAGTCGGGCGTAGCTCAGCATCGAGGGCGCGGGCCCTTCACACTCGTCTACAAGGAGGCCTGTGAAGACCATCCTTCCGCGCGTGCCAGAGAGAAGTTCCTGAAGTCGGGCGCCGGAAGGACGTGGCTCAAGCAACGGCTTGCCGATGATCAGCCCTCTGCTGACGGTGGACTCGGCATGCCGGACGAGATATAATCTCACTCAAGTCGGGGCGTAGCTCAGCCTGGTTTAGAGCGCCTGCTTTGGGAGCAGGAGGTCGCTGGTTCGAATCCAGTCGCCCCGACCACCCTCCTCACTCCGCCAGCGTTCTTTTCATGAACTCGCGCACCGCGCTCGCCTCGGCGGGCAGCACCGCGCAGCGGGTCTCGAGCCCGTCGAGCGCGTCGATCGACTCGTGACGGCCGATGTCCTCGCGGCCGGTGGCCTCGCGCACCGCGTCGGGGAACTTCGCGGGGTGCGCGGTGGACAGACAGACCGTGGGCACGTCGGCGGGCGGGGCGTTGAGGGCCACGTGCACACCGACGGCGGTGTGCGGGTCGATCACATAATCGTGTTCTTCAAAGGCCCACGCGATCGCAGCGACTACGTCGGCGCGGGTTGCCGCGGCGGCCGAGATCTCCGAGTCGAAGCGCTCCTGGCCTTCGGGCACCGGAAGCTCCAGGCTGCCGGTCTTCGCGAAGCCGCTCATCAGTTCCTCGACGCGTGCGCCGTCGTCGCCCAACTTGTGGAAGAGGTAACGCTCGAAGTTGCTGGCCACCTGGATGTCCATCGCCGGCGCCAGCGTCCGGGTCACGTTGCCCAGCGCGTAGACCCCGGTGTTGAAGAAGCGAGAGAGAATGTCATTCTCGTTGGTTGCCAGCACCAGCGAGTCGATCGGCGCGCCCATCCTCTTCGCGTAATAGCCGGCGAGGATGTCGCCGAAGTTGCCGGTGGGCACGCAGAAGCGCACGCCCCTGGCGTTCGTTTCTCTCTGCACGCCGAAGGCCGCGCTGAAGTAGTAGACCATCTGGGCCAGGACCCGCGCCCAGTTGACCGAGTTCACCGCTCCGAGCCGGTACTCGCGCTTGAACTCGAGGTCGCCGGAGATCTCCTTGAGCACCTTCTGGGCGTCGTCGAATGTGCCCTCCACCGCGATGTTGTGGACGTTCTCGTCCAGCACCGTGGTCATCTGTCGTTCCTGAATCGGAGAAACCCGACCGTGGGGATGCATCACGAAGATGTGAATCCGCTCCCGACCGCGCACGCCATAGATCGCCGCGCTGCCGGTGTCGCCGCTGGTGGCCGCCAGGACGTTGAGAAACTCGCCGGTCTCGGCCAGAACGTGCTCGAAGATATTCCCGAGCAGCTGCAGCGCGACGTCCTTGAAGGCCAGCGTGGGCCCGTGGTAGAGCTCCAGCACGAAGAAGTCGCCGAGTTTCGCCAGCGGCACTACGTCTTCGGGGAACGCGTCCTTGTAGCTCTTCGAGATCAGCCCGGCCAGATCCGCCCCGGAGATGTCGCTCACAAACGGCTGCATGACCTCGAGGGCCAGGTCGACGTAGGGCAGTTCGCGCCAGGAGTCGAGCTCGGCGCTCACGTCGGGAATGGTCTCGGGAACGATCAGACCGCCGTCGTCGGCCAGGCCCATCATCACCGCCGGCTTGAACTCGATCGGGGTGATCCCGCCCCGCGTGCTGATGTACTTCATCGCGTGTCCTTCCCTCTGATTCGCCGCAATTCTATGCATGTCCCGGCGACTTTCCAAAACAAAGAGCGCGGCCCGGATCCCCGAGGTCGAACGCCCCCCGGAAAGCCATGCGGCCGGATGAGCGCAAGCGTTCATGGTCCCTCGCATTCTCGCCGGGAGGCGCGGAGGCGCGGAGCCGCGGAGAACCGCCTTCTTCTCCCATCAACGGCAATCCCCGTTCCCGTTACGGGGAGAAACCCGGTGCCTACTGACTCCCTGACTGCGTGAGAGCCAGGCAGTTGAACCGGGCAGCAGGTCCACCACGCTCCAGCCTCAGCAAGGGCTGACCTTGATTTGCCGGGCGTGCGTGTTACTTTCGAGACAGGACATCCACAGAGGGAGCTTGCGTGGGCATAAGCGCCAAGGGCATCGCCAGGCTCATGAGCCTGATGGGCGGGGCGGTCAACGTCGAGGACGTTGACTTCGAAGCCCTTTGCCGCGACCTGATCTCCCGCAAGAACCAGGAACACGCCGAGGCTTTCGCCAGGAGCGACTTCTCGCGGCGCATGGTGTTCCTGCCGCAATGCATCCGCTGCACCGCCAAGTGCCAGGCCCACGAAGAGGGCGCCGAACACGTCTGCGTCGAGTGCGGCAGCTGCAAGGCCGGCGACATCGTGCGCCGCGGCGCCGATCTCGGCTACCTGGGCGTGCGCATCCTCAAGGGCGGCAGCGCGGTGGCCCGACTGGTCGACGAGCTCAAGCCCGGAGCGGTGCTGGGCGTGGCCTGTCACTTCGAGGGTGCCCTCGGCATCCTGGAGTGCGAGCGCCTGGGCATCCCGGTGCAGTGCGTCTCGCTGCTGCGAGACGGCTGCGCGGACACGGATGTTGATCTCGAAGAGGTGCTGCAGCTCATGAACCGCAAGGCTGACGGCTGAAGCCCGCTCTCTAGCGTTCTTGGCCTTCAGAACTCAGCGCAGTTCGTAGCTCATCCGTCCGGAAGTGACCTGCTCGGTGTCGTCGACGCAGTTCATTCCTATTCCTCCGCAATCTCGTCGTCGTCCACCGGCTTGGCGACCGGGACCTGCGCGCCTGCCGAGTCATCAACGCTCGTTGCCACAGGTACCGCGCTGTCCGTGTCCTCGTCATCATCCGCTTCCTGCTTCAGGCGGTAGAATACGAAGGCGCCTGAACCCAACAGCCCGGCAACGCCGACCAGCAGCAGGACTACGCCAATACCGAGTCCGGCGGGCTTCCTGTGATGTTCAATCACGACGTAGTCCTCAGCCAGGTTGCGCTCCTCACTGTCGAGCGTGTCACGGACTTTCTCGTCCAGGTCATCCTTGTGCACGACCATGCCGACAACCTGCGTCTCGATCTTCACACCGGACTTGAGCAGGATCAGGAGCTTCTCGCCTTTGGTCTTGGCTCCATCAAGGTCTGCCTTGAGCTTGCTGATCCTGGCGACCAGCTCCTTGTCTTCGGTGTGCAGCAGAACTGATATCTTCTCGCTCTTCTTGGAGTCGGGGCCGCGAACCGGAATGTAGAGCTCTTCGACTACGGCGCCTAGGAAACCACGGTAGATGACCTGGTGGGCCATCATCTTGGCATCGGTGATCTCTATCCACGCGGCGTCCGGCTTCTTGTCGACGTACTCCGCATACGTCAGCTTGGTAAGCTCCCTGTTGCTGAGGGTCTCCCAGATGCCGCTGCTGCTGTGGATGATCCATACGATTGACCAAATCAAGAACAGGCAGCCCAAACCCGTCAAGCAGCCTCCTGACTTCTTCTCAGCCATAGTCGTCTCCCGGCGCTAGCGTTCTGCTATCAGTCTTCTTCTACCAGCGAATCGTAGAACTTCACGATCTTGCCGCGGTCTTCGCCGGCGTTGAACTTCATTGCCGCCCGCGGGTGCTGGTTGAGCCGGCCGGTCAGCATGTAGGGAATGTCGTAGCCCCAGAGCAGGTCCTTGCGCAGGGGCTCGACGTGATCCTGGATGCACTCCAGGATGGGCCGCAACCGGAACTTCGGGTTGTGCAGGAAGCCCAGCAGCAGCTCGATCTGGCAATTGCCGGCGCCGCGCCCCAGGCCGGCCATGCTGCCGTCGACCATGTGCGCGCCGCTGATGACCGCCTGGATGGTGTTGGCGTAGCCCAGCTGCTGGTTGTTGTGGGCGTGGAAACCCACACGCTTGCCGCTCGGAGCGGTGTGTCGTATATACTCGCGGACCAGGAAGCTGGTCTGCTCGCTGTAGAGGGCGCCGAAGCTGTCCACCAGGTAGAGCACGTCGACTTCCGACTCGGCCAGGACCTCGAGGGCCTCGTCCAGCTCGCGCTCGGGAACGCTGGTCACGGCCATGAGGTTCAGCGTGGTCTCGTACCCCTTGTCGTGGGCGTCCTTGATCATATCCACCGCGACCGGGATCTGGTGGATGTAGGAAGCCACTCGGATCATGTCCAGGACGCTCTGCTCCCTCGGCAGGATGTCGGTGTGATAGTCGGTGCGCTCCGCGTCGGCCATCACCGAGATCTTTAGCTCCGAGTCGTTGTCTCCCATGATCCGGCGCATGTCGTCCTCGGTGGAGTACTTCCAGGCGCCGTGCTCGCCGGGCGAAAAGATGCGCTTGGAGGATTTGTAGCCGACCTCCATGTAGTCGATGCCCGCGGCAACACAGGCGGCGTATACCGCCTTGACCACCTCGTCGTCAAAGTGGTGGTTGTTCATCAGGCCACCGTCGCGAATGGTGCAGTCCAGGACCCTGAGATCAGGTCGATACGACAGCCACCGCTTGGTGGCCTGGTCGGATGTCTCGCCGTTCTTGGCCTTGGCCTTCATGAATCTTCTCCTTGCCGGTAGATCGATCAGCGGCCCTGTTGCGCAGGGGGGGGGTCATTCTAGGGGCCCGCGGCCAAACTGCAAATGTCGGGGATGGTGCGGGGGGAGCAACGCGACGCCTTGCGGCGCGCTACTCCGGAACCAGGCGCATCCGCTTGGGAGGCTTCACGGGAACAAGGCGGACCTTGACTTCGAGGTACTCGTCGAGGTCGGCACTGGCCCAGAACTCGGTGCGGCCCACCAGGCGCAAGGCCTCTATGCCCGAGGGGGCCCCCAGGAAATTCTGATAGATTGCCGGTGGCAGCAGCAGCGAGCCGTCGCGGGCCTTCACCTTGCGCGCGCTCCGGGCGGCGGCCAGCAGTTGATCGTACCCGCGTAGCCCGCGGCGCTTGTCGACTTCAGTGAGGTAGCTGCGCCACTGCTCCGGATCGTAGGCGAATACGCAACGCTCTCCGGGCTCAGGCCCGCGGTGCAGCACCAGGTGGAACTCGCGGTCGCCCACGAACCCCATCGCCGCGACGCGCCCGTCGCTGCCGACCCCGGCCTTGACGGCCGAGCCGCGCGCCTCGCGGCGCTCGTGCCGCGCCAGGTCGCGCAGGCGGGCGGCCTTGAGCCTCTCGCTTACGCGACGCTTCTCGGCCTTGTCCCGGTAATAGTGGTAGGCGCCGGCCAGGCCGATGCCCAGGACCGGAAGCGTGATCATGAGGGCGATACCGAACAGCCCGATGGCCTTGCCGCCGCGGCGCCGGATCTCCTCGGCGCTCAACCCGTCACGAGCAGCGTCCACGCGCTCACGCGACGTTCGGAAGCGCTTGGAGCCCCGGGCGCGGAGTTCCTCTATCTTCCTCTGGATTCGCCCCTGAACCTTGATGTTGAAGTCGCTGGAGGCGTCGGATACGCGCAGGCGGCGCACCGCCTGCTGGGCCTGCTTGAACTCCTCCAGTTCCCGAGCCCTTTCGGGGCTGGAGTCGAGCAGGTTCTCTATCTCCTTGCGGCGAGCGGGCGACAGTTCACCATTGAGGTAGTCGACCAACTCTGCGCTGATGAAGTCTGTGCTCATCGGCTCTCCCGGACCTTTTTCCATATATAACGCAGGTCGCGGCCCAAGGTTCACTCCAAAACCATTTCACTACAGGGACTTAGCAGGCCGTTGAAGAAGGTGCCATTGGCACCGAGCCTGAGAGAGAAGAAAGGAGAGAGTAGGCCGCCCTTCGACACGAGCTCAGGGCCTCTCTATGGAAAGGCCTTGAGCGCAGTCGAAAGGCAGGAGAGGCAACTGCCGCGATCTCGCGGTCTATGTCCGGCAATGTGGAAGATTCCACGGCTCTCCTTTCTACTTTCACCTTTCTCCTGCTCTGCAGGCCGCTCTTCAACGGCCTGCTAGATGTGCCCTCAACGCCTCCGCGGTCGGGGATCCGACTCCTTCTCGTCCATCAACCTGCACTCGTAGTGGATGATATGACGATCTACGGACTCTTCCCACTTGTGCCCCTTGACCCGGCCCTCCTTGTCCCGGCGGCTGATCAGGATCCGCGAGGTGAAGGTAACCGTGTACTGCCCGCTCTTCGAAACCACCACCCCGCGGTCGGCGTTGAAGATTGCGCGGCCGGAGCCCTTGACCTCGTGGATGATCCTCTGGCGGTCGTGGAAGCGGGCCGGGAAGCGGTCGTTGAAGGCCTGGGTATCGAAGACGCCGCTGGTGGTCCATCTCATGGCCACGAACTTCGCTCCGGCGCGGTAGTAGATCCGCTCCACTTCTCCGCTGAATCCCAGGTTGAAGTCGTTGCCGCGGCGGAACCCGCCGGCGGGGTAGAAGTAGTCGGCGCCGGCGTAGACCGGGATTTCCACCGTCCATGAGCTGCCCCGCTTGACTGCGGCGGGAGGCATCACCGGCAGCATGTAGACCAGGCTGTCGTAGACAACGCGGTGGAAGGGCCGCTGCCGGCTGAGCCCGAACATGCCCCGGCCGTTGATCGGAAAGAAGTTCTTGTTCCGGGCGCGATCGTAGTTGTAGTTCGGGGTGATTACCGGCATCGAGGTCCGGGTGGCAATCACCGGGGGCAGGTCGCGGCCGTCGCGGTTGCGCTCGGTACGCTTGCGCTCCACCTCGCGCCGCATGATGTTGACCTTGCTGAACTTGGGGTCCGGGCTGGAGTCCGCCGGACCCAGCGACAGCATGTAGATCACCGAATGGACCGTGTCCCTGATCCGGCTCTTGCCTTCGGAGTTCATCTTGAACCTGGTGTCGTAACGCAACAGCTGGTCCTTGGGAAACTTGAGCCGCAGCAGGACTGCCTCATCTGTGGACGTGCCCTCGCCGCCGCCGCCGTTGTTGCCGCCGGTCCGCGAGCCGCCGTTGCAGCCGGCGACCAACGCCAGGCCGGCAACCGCCAGGAACCCGGCGAATATACGGATGTGCTCTCTTTTCACGAGCTTAGCCCTCCATGACCCATGCCAAGGCTAACCGTTCTGCGCACCTGGGGGTCACCTCGGCGGCCATTCTAGAACCGCCTGCGGGAGGGCGCAAGTGCTCCGCCGGGTCCAAGGTCAGGGGTTCGGGGGTTGCGGGTTCCGAACCCCGGCTCCCGGGCCTCCCGGCGAGCAACCCGGAGCTAGCGGCGAAGGCGCAGGACGACCGTCTTGATCTCGAACGGCTCGAAGACCAGATCCAGCCCGACCGTGCCGGCCTTGCGCCTGAGGCGCACGAGCTTGCCGCCACGCTCCAGCAGATCCGTCTCGCGCGCGCTGGCAACCGGCAGGGCGGTCTTCAGCCGGGCCCTGGCCCGGTCCCCGTGGGCCTCGTACAGCCTGAGAACTATCGCGTCGGAGTCCTCGGCGCGCTTGACCGCCTCCACTACCACGTTGGCGGCGTCCACCGAGAAGAAGCTGCAGCTCGATCCCAGTTCGCCCCTGTCGCGCGCGGCGTTCGAAACGCGCAGCGGCACGTTGAGCTCCAGGCCGGCACGCACCGAAGACGCCTTCCGCCAGTCGCCGGCGTGGGGGTAGAACGCGTAGACGAACTCGTGATCGCCGCGGTCGGCCACCGGGTCTGGATCGATCGGCGCGCGCAGCAGCGACAGGCGCAGCACGTTGCCGCTGCAGTCGTATCCGTACTTGCAGTCGTTGAGCAGGCTGGCACCGAAACCGGGCTCGGAGAGGTCCGCCCAGCGATGCGCAGGCACCTCGAACTTCGCGCGATCCAGCCGGCTGCCGCGCGACGTCGGACGCTCCAGCGCCCCGAACTGGATTTCGTAGGTGGCCTTGTCGGCAACGACGTCCACCGGGAAGGCGACCTTGAGCAGCTTGCGGTCCTCGTGCCAGCTCACGCGGGTGGCGAACTCGACCACCGGGGAGTTCGCCGCCAGTCGCACGTCCTGAACCAGCCGGGACTTGCCGAACTTCCTTTCGAAGCGTATCGCAGCACGCACCGGACCGCGCTCGAAGACGCGGGCGCTCTCGAGAGCGGTCAGCTCCCTGCAGGACTCCTCGAAGTCGGGATCGATGTCCCAGGCGTCCCAGTATCGGGGCCGGTCTTCGAAGAGCTGCAGGAGATTGGCGCGCCTGCCGCGAGGCAGGACCTCGCGGCCGGTGCTCTTCTCCACGATCGAGCTGATCAACCCCCTGGCGTCGAAGCGAACGCGCACCAGGTCGTTTTCCAGCAGGCGCGGGTTGACCTTGAGCGGGTTGAAGGCACGACCGGCCCGTCCCGGCACCACGTGCCAGACCGCCGCACCCATCGCCGGCAGCTCGCGCGCCTCAACCAGCAGTTTTCCTCCGCTCTTCTGGGCGGGCAGTTCCGAGCCGCTCTCGGAACGAACCGCCGCGGCGCCCTCCGGCGCGTCGATCTCCACGACTCCGCCCCGGGCCCAGGAAAGCGCGTTGCTGACCAGCACCGGCCTTCCGGCGCCGCGGGTGTCCATGCGCCTTGCCAGGTTGCCCAGGCCCGTGGAAACCGCCTTGTCGGTGGTTGCGAAGACCTCCGCGTACTGCGGGAGGTTGTCGCTGTAAACCTGGTTGATGGACGAGCCCGGCAGGATGTCGTGGAAGTGATTCAGGAGCACCAGCTTCCAGGCGGCGTCGAGCTTCTCGGCGGGATAGGGCGCGCCCGCGGCCATCGCCAGCGAACTGAAGACCTCCGCCTCGCGCAGGGCCAGCTCGGCCTTGCGGTTGTTGCGCTTGGTGACCGCCTGGGAGGTGAACGTCCCGCGATGCAGCTCGAAGTAGAGTTCGCCCGACCACTCCGGCAGGCGTTCACCCTCGCGCTCCAGACGTTTGAAGAACCGGTCGGTGCGTTCGACGCGCGTGCGCGGCAGGCCCTCGAGGTCTCCCGCCCGAACGGCGAACTCCAGCATCTCCCGGGTTGCGCCGCCGCCGCCGTCACCGTGGCCGAAGGGGAAGAGTCCCTGCCGGGCGCAGGGATCCCGGGAGATCAGGAATTCGGAGGCCCGCCGCAGGTCCTCGGCGCAGACGCACCCGTTGTAGCTGGCCCGGTTGGCCCCGAAGTGAGCCAGCACCCGCGAACCGTCGATGCCCCGCCACCAGAAGGAGGAGTAGGGCATCTGGTTGCTCTCGTTCCAGTCCAGCTTTATGGTGAAGAAGTAGGGCAGGCCGCTCTTGGCCAGGATCTGCGGCAGGCTGCCGCTGAACCCGAACACGTCCGGAAGCCAGCAGACTTCCGTGTCGGCACCGAACTCCTCGCGCAGGAAGCGCTTGCCGTGCAGAACCTGGCGCACCAGTCCCTCGCCGCCGGCAACGTTGCAGTCGCTCTCCACCCACATGCCCGCAGCCGCCTCCCAGCGGCCCTCGCGCACGCGGCGCTTGATGCTCCGGTAGAGCTCGGGGTAGTGCTGCCTGGTGTAGGCGTAGAGCTGCGGCTGGCTCTGGGTATAGACGTAGTCGGGATACTGCTCCATGTAGCGGAGCACCGTCGAGAAGGTCCGCGAGCACTTGCGGATCGTCTCGGCCAGCGGCCACTTCCAGGCCACGTCGATGTGCGCGTGGCCGTTGAGCGTCAGCTGCGGCGCGCTGCTGCCGTTGCGCGCCGCAAGGACCGGGGCCAGGTCCTTCCGGGTGCGACGCGCCCAGGCGGCCAGTTCGCGCTCGCCGCCTTCGAGAGGACAGCTGCTGAGCGCCGCGTTCAACGCAGCGGTCACGCGCCCGCGCCGCGCCTCTTTGGGCGGCAGGCTGCCCGCCAGCTGCCAGAGAGTGTCCAGGTCGAACCAGGCGTCGCGCAGCGGCTCGTTGACGACCACGAGTTCGGCGTAGTCGAAGCAGCGGCCCTCATGGTACCCGAAGGGACCCTGCGAACCGGCCTCGATGAAGAGCTCGTAGTGCTCGCCGCCGCGCGCGCGCTTTGCCAGCATGTACTCGTCGCGGTTGCGGTCCAGTCCCTGGACCGGCACCCCGCCGTCGAAGATCGCGGCCTCGCCGTCAGGGTGGGCGCGCAGTTCCACTCGCCGCCCCCGCCAGGCGCGGGGAATCGCGAAGCGCAGGCGAAACCACGCGGTCTGGGGCTGGCGCCCCCAGACGACCGGCAGTCTGCAGCGACGGTATCGTGCGCGCATCGCCCTGGCGACCGGCTCGCGGTCGGGAGTGGTTCGCCAGGCGATGTCCTCGACCGGGCGGCGCTGCGCGTAGATCCGAACCTTGAGCGCAGCCAGTCTATGCTTGAGCTTGGTGAGGCGAAGCCCCACTTCGGAGTTAAGTGGTCCGAGTTCCTGCATTCCGATTCTCCTGGGCCTTGTCCGGGTTCTGGCCTCTCGCGCCGGCGGCGCCCTGATAGGCGCAGAACGGGCAGCCGGCCTCCTCCTCCGATCTTATGAATCTCCCGCAACCCGGGCAGGGGGCGGACGATCCCGCACCCCTCCCCGCGAAGTACCTGATGGCGTAGAGCAGGCCGGCGATGCACAACGCGGCGAGGACCACGATGCCGGCCCACAGCGCGACCGAGAGCTTTTCCTCGACCGTGCTGGGGGCGTGCAGCGCCAGGCCCCCGCAGGCATTCAGTGCCGCTGCCGCGATCACTCCGGGGAGTCTCCCGGCTTCTTCCCGGGCGGGCCGAAAAGCTCCTCGAGCCTGGCGCGCGCCGCTGCAGAACGGTCCGGCAACTCGCCGGTGTTGCCGTCGGCGTCGCGATCGGCGAACTGGAACCACTCGCAGCGGTTGCGGTTCTCCTTGTCGCGTACCATCTCCGCCTGGGTTTCGCAACAGTCGTTGTGCATCCCCGGGGAGTGGAATCGGCAGTTGCGGCAGCAGTGCAGGAACTCGCCGCACTTCTCGCAGGTGGCCGAGAAGCCCGGCGCCTCGCGTTCCAGCCACTGGTTTCCACAGGAGTGACAGGAGTTCATCCCGACTCGGCCTTCCCTTTTCCGGCCCCGGCCTTCTCCCCGGACCGCAGCTGCATCCTGCGTCGGCGCCGGGTGTGGGCCAGCGCCCGGCCAACCGCCCCAGGGCCTGCGGCGGCCGCGGAGTTCTTCTCCAGTCTGCCCGCGCGGGCGAAGGTTTCAATCGCCTTTGCGTGGTCGCCGGCCAACCGGTGACAGTAGCCCGCGAAGAGCAGCAACTGCGCGTCCCGCGGGTCGGCGGCAACCGCCCGCCCCATGAAGTCCAGTGCCGCGCCGAAGCGCTCGCGGGCCACCTCGACCATTGCCCGGCGGTAAAGCAACTCGGCGGCCGCCGGCGCCTTGACCAGCTCGGCGTCCAGCCTGGCGGCGAGATCCTCGAGCATGAACCGGCTCCACCTGAGGCGGTTGTAGTTCTCGAGCAGGATCGATAGGTGGATGGCCTCGTCGCCCACGCGGCGGCTGGTCTCCAGCGCCCGGCGGTAGGTCCTGGCCGCAAGTGCGGAACGACCCGCCAGAAGCTCGGCGTCTCCAAGCTCCAGGAGGTAGGTGGCGTTCAGCGGGTACATGGCGGCCAGCCGCGAGTACTGCTCCAGGGCACGCTTGCGCCACTCGGGCCGAACGCGCCGGGACCAGTATGTGTAGAAGCGGGCCAGGTCCCGAGTCGGCCGCGTGCGGCCCGGCGCCAGGGACACGGCCTCAAGAAAGGCCCTCTCGGCCTCGGCCAGCCACATGTCCCGCTCGTCGTCGGCCCGGCTCAGATTGGCCAGCAGGTGACAGGTGAAGCCGTAGCCCACGGTCAGCGGCCAGTTGTGGGGGTCTATCTCCAGTGCGGCGGCCATGCGACCGGCCACCACCAGGTTCTTCTCGCGGATCGTGACCCGGGGGAAATCTCCGCGGGACATGTCGTCGACCGCGGCCTGGGCTGCGGCCGCTGCGCGCCGGAGTTCGTCGCGGTCACCGTTGCCCGGCGCCCGGTCGCGCAGTTTCCCGGCAATCTCGTCGCGGACTGCCTCGCGCTCCTTGAGCAGCACGTCCCGCTCCCCGGCCCGGAGCGCAGGCCGCGCGCCGCGCGAGGCGCTCTGGACCAGGGCGAATGCCTCTCCGCGGCGCCACTCGCGGGCGGCGAGCAACGCGGCGCCCACCGTGAGGATCGCAACCGCCGCGACTCCCGGCCAGGCCCTGCGCCCTTCGAGTGCCAGCTCGCGCCGGCCCGGCCGCGCCAGCCCCAGCGCGAGCAGAATCAGCGCCGGTCCCACCAGCGAACGCAGACTCATGCCCATGTCCGCCGAGGAGTGGACCAGAAACGCCGCCACCGCCGCCGCGATCGCCCACTGGCGCAGGCGCCCCCCGTGCCGCGCGACGAAATCGTCGCGGCACGCGAGCGGCCACCCGACCAGCGCGAAACCCACCGCCCACAGCGCGCCCAGGATCACCAGCGCCCACCAGGCGGTGGCCGAGAGCTTCCAGTAGGCGGCGATACAGGTGAAGAACACCCCGGCGATCACGCCCATGGCCAGCAGCTTGGCGCGGTCCGGACGGGCGATTTCTTCTTCGCGGTTGCAGCCATCGAAACGCACGCCGCGGACCAGTCGCCAGAAGCTCCAGCCCCAGAAGGCCAGCAGAAGCGCCAGGCCCACGAAGCCCTGCTCGGCGGCGGTCTCCATGTAGGCCGAGTGCGCCGACTTGCTCTCCTCGGCCAGCGGCCCCTTCAGCTGGGGGTAGAGCGCACCGAACTTGCCGGGACCCACACCGAAAAGGGGATTCTCGGCGGCCATGGTCGCCGCCGGCCGCCAGTAGCCGAAGCGCACCTGCAGCGACGCCGAGATCCCCGCGCGACCCGGCAACTCGGGAACCAGGGCGAAGAGAACCGCACCGATCACCGCCAGCAGAACCAGCGCCGCGCCGACCGCCCTCAGGACCTTCCCCGCGCGCCCGGCCGCCGGGGGCGCGGCCAGCAGCAACCCGGCCACCGCCGCGAACGTCGCGACGTAGGCGCCCTTCGAACCGGTGAGCAGAAACGCCCAGGCGAAGAGAACCGCGACCGGAATCCAGGAGAACACCACCGCCACGCGATACCGATGGCGTAGCGCCCGGCGCACCGCCAGCCACCCGGCGAAGAGTCCCCCGGCGGCCAGCGCGGCCGAAGCCAGCCAGCCTCCGAGGGCGTTGGCGTGCAGGAAGGTTGTAAAGGGCTCGGACGAGAGCACCCGCGAAAACGCCGCGGGGTTCTGCATGTCGAGCTCTCCCGGGCCAACCGCGCCGGACTGCAGCATCCTGCGCATGGCCGGCAGCGCCCAGTAGCACTGGTAGAGCGCCTGGAAGGACTGAACCATCAGTGAGGCGCCCACGGCCGCGAGCATGATCGGAACCGTTCCGCGGCGCGCAACCACCAGGATGAACAGCGCGAAGAGCAGGAAGTTCGAAAGCCAGGCCAGCGTCTCGCGCTGGGCGGCATAGGGGTGATCGCTGAAGCCGGCGCGGACCGCGACGTACAGGAAGTAGGCGCCGAGCAGCGCGACCGAAACGGGCTCGGGCACCACCAGTCTTCCGGCTGCCAGGGCCCGGATTAGGATCATGGCACCCAGGAACGCCAGGACTATGAGGAAATAGGCCTCGCCGGCCAGGGCCCGGGGCAGCACGCTCTGCATCGCGCCGTAGGCGGTCTCGCCGCGAACCACCGGCGCGAGCACCACCAGCGCGGCGGCGATCAGGACCTCGCCGAGTTTCAGGGCGCGGGCGAGCTCCGCGCGCGAGAACTGTCCCCCGGGCTTCAATCCGCGTCCGCTCCCCGCCGGCCGAGTCCCTCGAGGATCGCCACCACCGCCAGGATTGCCGCGGCCTGGGCCAGCACCAGGGCGCCGCCCACTATCGAGAGATCCTTGAGCAGCAGTGCGCCGATCCCGCAGGCCAGGGTCAGCAGGTAGATGGCCAGCACCGCCTGGCGCACGGAGAGACCGATGCCCACCAGCCGGTGCGAGAGGTGCGAGCGGTCGCCGATCCACAGCGGCCGGCCCTCGCGCAGGCGGATCCAGAGCACCGTGGCGGTGTCGAACATCGGCACCGCCATGATCAGCAGGGGCACGCCCACCGCGAGCATCGCCGCGGGAGCCGGGTAACTGTCCGAGTAACGGTAGAAGGTGCCCTCCACCGTAAGCGCGCTGAGGGTGAAGCCCAGCAGGTATATGCCGGCGTCACCCATGTACAGCCGCGCGGGGCAGAAGTTGTGAACCAGGAACCCGGCTGCCACTCCGGCCAGCAGAGCCAGAGTCACGGCCAGGAAGGGCTCGCCCACCGAGACCTGGACCATCGCGAAGATAAACGCGGCGATGGCTACGATTCCGGCGCTCAGCCCATCCATGTTGTCGAGAAGGTTGAAGCTGTTGGTCAGGCCCACCACCCACAGCACCGTGAGGATCGCGCTGACGGCGACGTTGTCGATGAAGGCGGTGGCCCTGACGCCGCCGAAGACCAGCAGCAGGGCTGCGACGACCTGCACGACCAGCTTGATCGCGGGTTTCAGGCCCCGCAGGTCGTCGACCATTCCCACGACGAACACCAGCAACCCGCCCGCAGCGATGAAGGCCATCCGCCGCAGCGCCGCGCTCCCCGGAAGAGTCAAGTCCGGAAAGGCGATCTCCAGCCATTCCGGCGCCACCCCGCGCTTGGCGTGACACAGCCAGAAGAGCAACCCCAGTCCGGCGACCAGCCCCAGCAGCATGGCCGGCCCGCCCCCGTAGGGAACCGCCTCGCGACCCCGCTTGCGATCGAGGTCCGGGCGATCCAGGAAACCGAACCGGCGCGCCAGCGGTCGCGCCACCGCGCCCAGCAGCGCACTGAGCCCGAAGGCCAGAACAAAAGCGACCAAGAGGCCTATGCCCATAGTCGAGTTCCGGTTTCCCCGGCTTGGTGCTTCGAGCCTCGCCGGGCAGGCGGTTTTCGGGTTCCGGGTCGAGAGTCGGGCAGGCGGGTTCCCGGACTAAGGGTTCGCGCTGTGAGCTCGGACATGCGCACTCCTTCGAAGAACCCGGAACCCGGAACTCAGAACCCGGAACTGCCCTCGCCGGCCGGGAACATCATCGCCTCGGCGAAGAGACCCTGGAAGTCGGGCCGGCCGGAAAGCTCGAGGTAACGGATCTCGCGCGCGGCGCGCTCGGCGCGCTCGCGCACAGCGGTGTCCAGCAGCGCCAGGCGAGCGCCGGTAGCGCTGGTGTTGCCCGCAAAGGTCACATTCTCAACCTCCACGGCAGGAAGCAGGCCGATACCCAGCGCGCTGGAGCGGTCGATGTAGCTGCCGAAGGCCCCGCCGATCATCACCCGCGAAAGGTCCCGGGCCTCGAGACCCGCCTCGGCCAGCAGGGTGTCGGCCCCGGCGCGAATCGCGGCCTTGGCCAGCTGCAACTCCCGCACGTCGCGACCGGTCAGCGGCACGTCCCGATTTTCTCCGAGCAGGACCTCGATCCCCTCGTCGGTCTCACGGACGCGCTCGCGCAGCGCCGCGGGCAGGTCGGCAGGCAGTTCTTCGGGTGAGAGCAACCGGCCGGTTTCGTCGAGCACCCCGGTCCTGACCAGCACGGCCGCGGCGTCGATCAGCCCGGTGCCGCAGATGCCGCGGGCCGGCGCACCGGAGATCGTCGGGCAGACCAGGTCCTGCCCGTCGAACTTGACCTCCTCGATGGCCCCGCTCATCGCGCGCATTCCGCGACTGATCCGGGCGCCCTCGAACGCCGGACCGGCGGCCGTGGCGCAGGCCACCGCCTCGCCGCGGTTGACCAGTACCATCTCGCCGTTGGTTCCCACGTCGATGAAGAGAGTTGCGCCCCCGCCTTCCTCCAGAAGTCGCGTGGCCAGCATCCCGGCGACGATGTCGCCCCCGACGTAACCGCTCACGGCGGGCATGGCCGCGACGCGGGCGCCCGGGGCGCAGGGCAGCGAAAGCGCGGCGGCCGGTGCCTCGCGCATCCGCGTGAAGACCGGCACGAAGGGACTCTGCGCGATGTTCTCGGGGCTCACCCCGAAGAACAAGTGGGTCATCACCGTGTTGCCGGCGACCATCAGGTCGTGAACGTCGCCGGCCGATGCGCCGGCGACCTCGAGGCACTCGTTGACGATTTCGGCCATTCCGCCGGCGACCAGCTTCTGGAGCTTCTCGAGGCCGGCGTCGTCCTGCGATGCGAAGTCCGAGCGGCTGATCACGTCGTCGCCGCACTCCCGCTGGGGGTTTGTGCGACTGGCAACCGCCAGTCGCCGGCCCGCGTCCAGATCCCAGAGCTCGCCGACCAGCGTGGTGGTGCCGATGTCGAAGCTGGCGCCCAGCAATCCAGGCCGCCGGGATGCCGGCACCGCGGAGATCAGTCGTCCGCCCTCGCCTCCCGGCCGGTGGCAGGCGGTAACCACCACGCGACCGCCCTCGGCGCGAATGGCTCCGGGCAACTCCCGAAGGAACCCGTACTGGGGATCCAGCCCCGCCAGGCTTTCGCCGCCGGCCTCCAGGAGGCGGTCGAGATCGCTGCGCTGGTCATCAAGGCTCGGCCCCGGAGCGGTCAGCTCGACCTGGAAGACGCGCGGGGCGAGCTTCCGGAACTCGGCGGCTCCCCCGGCCACGATGCGCTCACCGTGGATGCGCCCTTCGGCGGGGACCTCGACAACCAGGTCGCTCTCCACCGCAACCTGGCAGGCCAGGCGCCAGCCGTCGGCAAGCCTCTCGGGACTGAGCGCTTCGGTGCAGCGCTCCGAGGGCGGCACTTCCCCCGAGAGCACCCGCACCAGGCACTTGCCGCAGTTGCCGCGCCCGCCGCAGGGCGCCTCGACGATCACGCCGGCCCGGGCCACCGCGCCGAGCAGCGTGTCGCCGCTGGCCACGCGAATGCTCTTCTCGTCGGGTCTAACGTGTACGGTGGGCATGGGCAGTGCAGTACCTTTCCGTGATCACCTGGACAACTGGACGACGACCGCCTTGCTGCCCCGAGCCGCCTGCTGCAACTTGGGCTTGTAGCCCCGGGCGCTGATGCTGAGAGACAGCGGCAGGTTGGTGGGCGTGTCCTCGAAAGAGGCCTGCCCGTTGGCCGCCGCTACCGCCTTGCGGCTGAGCGTCTTGCCGGTACGCGGGTCCCCCCAGAACACCGAGACCGTCGCCCCGGGCACCGGCCGGCGGAGCGCGCCGTAGACTGTTACCCGCAGGCTGACGGTCGCGGGCATCAGCCGGATGGCCATCGTGCGGTTGCCCTTGAGCAGGACGCTGGCACTGGCTGTCCTGTAGCCCGGCTTGCTCACGGTGTAGACGCAAGTGGTATTAAGCGGCAGGTTGAGGATCGTCGCCTTGCCGATGGATCGCAGGGACTGCGCGTAATAGGTCCTGCCGCCGGCCTTGCAGACCACCCGAGCGCCATCGATCCTGGCCCCGGTCTTGAAGTCGCTGACCATAACCGTCAGGTTGCCCACCGTGCCGATCGCCGGGCCGAAGCGCAGCGTGCGCCGGTAGGGCGAGTTCCCTCGGGAGAACCCCACCGGCGTGGAAATGGTCGGCAGCCCCGCCTTGGACACCGTCAGCCGCGCCTTCGGGGAATAGGACGGCAGCTTGTAGAGCATGGCCTGCCCCCGGACATCTGTCTCGGCGCTGTCGCGCTTGTACATGCCGCGGGGCGTCTCGCGCCAGCTGGCGGTAACCCGCGCCCCGGCAACCGGCTTGCCCTTGGAGTCCAACACCGTGTAGATGAACCGCGGCTTGCGCTCGATGATGTGGAGCACCACGGTCCGGTCGCCGGTGCGGTCAAGCTTCTGGGTGGTGGAGTTGCCGGTGTAGCCGGGCTTGGCGACGTACACCCGCCAGGTGCCCCAGGGCAAGTCCTTGATTGCGGCCAGGCCCGCGGAGGACGAGGTCGCGCTGCGCCTGTCGGCGCCGGACGCGACCGTCACGGTCGCACCCGACAGCGGGCGCATGCTGCGGGTGTCCACCACCTTGACCGTCAGCGTGGCCTTGCGCTGCGACGGCGGGATGATCTTCTCCAGCCGGAGTTCGACGTTGGCGGGCAACCGCAGCGAGCCGCGGCTGGCCGACTTGTACCCGGTGGCCGCGGCCATGACGTTCCTGACGGAGCTGGAGCTCGTTATCGGCGGCCAGGCCCGGCCGTCGGCGTCAGTGGTCACCGTGGCGCTGCGATTCTTCCTGCGGCGCAGGAATCCGCTGCGGCTCACCCAGTAGGTGGTCACCGTGGCACCGGCAATGGGCTTCCCGGCGGAGTCCACCACCTGCACTCCCAGCGGTGGCCGCTGCATCGACATCACCAGGCTCGGCCCCTGCGAGGAGCGCCAGACTTCCCGGGCCTGCTGATATCCGCTCTTGCTGACGTAGACCTGGCAGGAACTGACCTTCAGCCCGGAAAGGCTGACCTTGCCCGCGGCGTCGGTCACTTTGCGTTCGTAGCCGGAACCGACCCGCACAGCAACGTTGGCGCCGGCAACCGGCTTGCGGGTCTTGGCGTCCACTGCGGTTACGACCAGGTTGCTCACCGAGGGCTGCAGCTTGACCGGCACCGCCATGACCGCGGTGCTGCGCAGCACATAGCGCCCCGACCTGCTCTTGTAGTTTCTCGCGGTGACGGTGTAGCCGTAGGTCCCCTGGGGTATGTTCGCCAGGCGGTACAAACCCCGGGCGTCGGTAACTCCCTTGAAGTTGCCCCGCGAACCGGCTACCGAGACACCGGCGCCGGGGACCGGGTGGCCGCCCGCGGTGCTGACCACCGTGAAGCCCAGTCCCCCGCGGGGAAACTTGAGCACGAACCTGGGAACCCCGGCGCCCGGCACCGTGACCTTCAGGCTGGCGGCCTGCAGGGTCTTCTCCGAAGCGGTCACGCCCCACACGCCGGTGAAGAGCCGGAGCCGCGCCTGTCCGGCACGATTCGTGGTGGTCTGCTCGCGCTTGCCGCCGGGTCCCATCGCCTGGACCTTGGCCCCCGAAACCGGTGTGTTTCCCTCGTCCACCACCAGCACGCTCACGACCAGGGCGCCGGGCTTCAACTTCAGTATCTTGGTCTCGCGACTGGCCGAGCCCATCTTGATGCGCCCGGTAAGCGTGCTGTATCCGGACGCCGTCACCGTGTAGGTGTAGGTGCCGGGTTTCAAGTCGTAGAAGACGACCGCCGCGTTTTCCCGGGAGAGGGTCTTGATCTTTCTTCCGGAGGGCCCCTGCACGATCACCTGGGCGCCCGAGAGCGGATTGCCGCCGGTGGACGGCATCGGCGTGATCGCCAGCATGTTCTTGGGTGCGGCAACCGCTATCGAGTCGCCGGTCTTGACCATGGTGACCGGGATCGTCCCGCTCGAGCCCACGTTCGAACGCATCTCGGCCTTCTGGTAGCCTGCCCTCTGGAAGGAGAACACGTGCATGCCGGCCGCCAGCGGACCGATCTTGACCGAACCGTTGGCCGTACCTCGCAAGCTGGTGCCCGGACCGGTTATCACGTAGCTGACAGCGCTCAACCGCGCCTTGCTTCTGGCATCGGTGAACACGAAGGTCGCATAGTGCTTCTTGGCCCCGGCCAACGTACCCGCCGAGCCCTTCTGCAGGCTGACGGTCAAGTGAATGCCCGGCCCGCGCTTGACAACCTTCACCTGCTCGCTGTAGGGCGCGTAGCCGGGGGCGCTGGCGGTGACCAGCCACGTGCCCTCCTGGCCTGTGCCGAACACAGACATGTTGCCCGAGGTGGCCGCGGTCTTGTTGATGCCCGGGCCCTTTATCGTGACCGTGGTCCTCACCGGCGCACCGCTTCGAGCGTCCTTGCAGGTCAGGTAGATGAAGACGTTCTTGTTCGTCTCGGGAGCAAGGTAAACGTCCCGGGACATGCTGGCGCCTTCCAGGTGAAAGTACGGCTGGGTCTTCTTGTAGCCCTGCTTCCAGACCCTGGTCCAGTAGATGCCCGGCTTGTGGGGACCCACGGTCGTCGAGCGGTTGACGATGGCCTTGCTGCGATGAGTGTTCCCGCCCTGGCCGTAGGTGAGTTCCACGCCGTCCAGCGGCTTGCCGGTGGACTCATCGAAGAAGTTCAGTGTGGCCCGGCAGCTTCCCGCCGGTCGCACCTTGGCCAGCTTCACGACCAGGGAGGTCAGGCCCCGGGGAACGGTCAACAGGCCGCGCCGTTCCTGGTATCCCAGCGCGTAGACCGCGTACTTGTAGCTTCCGGCGGGAATGTCGGTAAGGGCGTAGGGGTCCGTATTAGCGGAGCGCTGCACCGCGCCTCCCGGGCCCACGAACTGCACCGTCGCACCGACCAGCGGCTTGCCTCCGTCGCCGAGAACCTGGAAGGTTACCGCTCCCATCCCGGACTTGAGGTAACTGCGCAGGCTGATCTGTACCGACTTCTGCTGGGGAACGCGCACGTTCAGGGTCCCGGGCAGGTGTCCCCCGGCCCGGGCAGTCAGCCGATAAGAGCCTGCCGGCACTTTCACGGGGACGACGCCGTCCGATCCCGCCCAGAATCTGCTCGGGCTCCCTCGCCCGACGCGCACCTCGACGTCGGCCAGGGGCAGGGCTCGCCCCTGCTTGTCGGTTACCTTTACTTTCAGAGTGTGCGTCGCCGCCCGCGCGGCGCCGCCGAACGCCGCCAGAGCGAGCGCAATCAGCAAAGCGCCGCGAATCGCCCCGCGGCTCCCGGAGCAACCTGGTGTCATCTTCATGGTGTGCGCCTCCCCAAGAACGGTAATGTTCCCGGCGACTACTTGTTATCGCGGCCCGCGCCGATGTCCCGCTCGGCCACGGCGATGGCGGTCAGCAGCGCGCGGGCCTTGTTGAGAGTCTCCTGGTATTCGTTCTCCGGCACGGAATCGTAGACGATCCCGCCGCCGGCCTGCAGGTAGGCCACCCCGTCCTTGATGACCATGGTGCGGATGGCGATACAGGTGTCCATGTTCCCGCGGAAGTCGAGGTAGCCAACCGCACCGCCGTAAACGCAGCGCTTCTGGGGCTCGACCTCGTCGATGATCTGCATGGCCCGCACCTTGGGAGCGCCGCTGAGAGTTCCCGCGGGCAAACCCGCGCGCAGCGCGTCAAACGCGGTGAGACCCTCGCGCAGCCGCCCCGAGACGCTGCTTACGATGTGCATCACGTGCGAGTAGTACTCGATCACGAAGCTCTCGTCGACCTTGACGGTCCCGTACCTGCCCACCCGGCCGACGTCGTTGCGCCCGAGGTCCAGGAGCTGGGTGTGCTCGGCGAGCTCCTTGGGATCGGCCAGCAGGTCGGCGGCCAGCGCGGCGTCCTCGTCGGCGTTATTTCCGCGCTTGCGCGTGCCGGCGATCGGCCGGATTGTGACGGTGCCGTCTTCGACCCGGACCATAACCTCCGGCGAGGAACCGACCACGTCCAGCCCGTCGAGCTTGAGGTAGAACATGTACGGCGAGGGATTCACCGCGCGCAGCACCCGGTAGATGTCGAACGGGTTCGAAGGGCACTCCGCCGTCAGGCGCTGGCTGGGCACCACCTGGACGACGTCGCCGGCGCAGATGTACTCGCGGCACTTCTCGACGGCGGCCAGGAAGTCGGCCTTCTCGAAGTTGCTGGTGAACGGCACACCCCGCTCGGGCACCGCGCCGAGTTCCTCGAGAGGCTCGACCGGGCAGCGCGAGAGCCGGGCGCTGATGGCGTCCAGCTCGCCGAGCGCTCCGGCGTAGAGATCTTCGGCGTTGCCGCCGCTTCCCGTGTGCGCGTGGGTGATGATCTTGACGGTCTTGCGCGCGTTGTCGAAGGCGATGACCGTCGGACAGAACAGGAAGTAGAGGTCGGGCACCCCCAGCGAATCCTCGGGCACGTCCGGAAGCTGCTCCACCAGCCGGACCACGTCGTAGGCCGCGTAGCCCACCGCGCCGCCGGCGAAACGGGGCATGCCCTCGAGCGGCGCGCAGCGGTAGCGACCCAGCTCCTTCTCGAGCTCGCGCAGCGGGTCGACTCCCTCGCGCGTCTCAACGCTTCCGTCGGCGCCGAGCAATTCGACGTTCTGCAGGTCGGCGCGGAAGACCATCTGCGGCTCGGTCCCGAGGAACGAGTAACGCCCGGTGTGCTCCCCGCCTTCCACGCTTTCGAGCAGGAAGGCGTGCTTGCTCTGGCTCGCCAGCCGGCGGAAGGCACTCACCGGCGTAAGGGTGTCGGCCAGGAATTCCCGGCAGACCGGGACGTAGTCGTGTTCCGCGGCAAGTGCCGCGAATCTTTCTCTGTCTGGCGTAAGCATGGCTCAGTTGCTCGCCGGCGGGGTGTTCGCGCTCCCGCCCTCGGCGGGCTTCATCTCCTTGAAGGTGGGCATTCGCCCGGTGCTCAGGCCGCCCAGGATATCGTTGATGTCGGCGCTCAGCGCGGAAACCGCCGCGCGCACCACGGCGCCCTCGAAGCTGGGCGCGCCGCGCCAGTCGTCCGAGGTCGGTTCGGGATGGCGCGAGTGGCGGATGAAGTCCCAGATATCCGCGTTCCCCGCGATCACCTCGGAAGCGACCTCGGCCACCTCCCGGGAGAGGCTCCCGTCGTCGTCGGAGCTCTCCACCGCCTTGCGCAGCCCCGGGCCGTGCCTCTCGGCAACCCGACAGGCAGCCTCGTAAACCGCCTTGAGCCATTCGTTACGTTCCATGGGGGAAAGATTATAGAGTGCTGCCCGGCAAGGCGCAACATCGGAGGCACGCACCGCTACGCGGCGCGCGCTCCGCGTGAAGGGTGAAGCGTAAAGGGTACGACGCACGCTCTGCTATCGACCGCGCAGCCAAGCGGGTCGAGGCGCCGATCACAGGGAGATATCCCAAGTCGCGGCAGCAACAGGGCATGCGCAAAACCGAGAAAGGCGACTTGCCAGCCCGCCCGCAAGCAGTACGCTCAGCCCTGCAGCAGGGGGGCATTCCGCATGAGATCAAGAGATATTGGTCGCAAGGTCAGGGCGATACGCGAGGCGCTCGGGATTACCGGGCCGAAGCTCTGCAAGGAGGTCGGGTTCGCCCAAGCTCAGCTTTCCAGGCTGGAGAATGGTGCCCAGGGTTTCAGGGCGGAGACGTTCCTGGCCATCTGCAAGGCGCTGGACTTGCCGCCGCTGTACTTCTTCGTTGAGGATGATAGGGCATTTACCGCGGCGCTCAGCGGGGAGCTCAAGCCCAAAGAGATGAAGATTTCACGCGATCTGCAGCGGG